>OGZJ01000007.1_pt1 | contig 60030 bp, 57 predicted proteins | sample 1576831 | NCBI WGS metagenome assembly OGZJ01 (sample SAMEA3541518, study PRJEB24748) | human gut metagenome | biome: human gut; feature: human-associated habitat; material: faeces | place: China | collected 2012
AAGGTCATCAACACTCAAGCCGGGCATATCTGCTCTATTTTAAATAACCTCTCTTGAACAGCCAGCAGCAAAACCTTTGCTCTTGTGATAGTTGTGAATAAAAGGAATATTTGATTTTTTTATAATCACTCTGATGTATATTATATATCATTTTGGTATGGTATATATTTATTTTATATATTAATAAATTACAAACTTTATAATTATATACATATATAAGTATATGAAAATTTAAGATTTTTTTAATATTTACAGCTGGTTTTATTGACACAATTCTTTTATAACATTATAATTATTAGATAAAGATGCGTGGAGATATATAATTTTTCACAAATTAATCTAATTTAAGGAGCGTGATTCCAATGAAAAATATTAAGGTTCGAACAAAGCTTACTATAATTCTGGCTTTAGTAATTGTCCTTGTAACTTCTGAAAGTTTTATTTCTATTAAGAATATGAACCAGTTAAAAGACAAGGCACTTGAAACTATGGACACATCATCAAGACAAAATTATGATGATTCAATTAAAGAGCAGGTTGGTGTTGTCATCTCCCTGTTATCGGAAATCAATAATGAGTATAAGTCTGGTAAATATACTCTTGATGAAGCTAAGAAAATAGCCGCTGATGAAATCCGTCAGATGCGTTATGGCGAAGCTGGATATTTCTGGGTTGACCAGTCCGATGGCAAGAATATTGTTCTGCTTGGAAGTTCAACTGAGGGTACTAATCGTATGAATACTAAAGATGCTGATGGCTACCAGATGGTCAAGGAAATAATACGTGTTGCAGTCCAGGATGGTGGTGGTTATACAGATTATGTATTTCCTAAGGAGGGAGAAACAGAACCTTCACCAAAGCGTTCTTACAGCGAATACTTCAAACCTTTTGACTGGGTTGTTGGTACTGGCAACTATACTGATTACATAGACACTGCTATTGCACAGCAGGATGAGGAATTCACCAGCTATGCTTCAAGCAAAGCTATTTCGCTTATTTTATGCAGCGTATGTATGCTTATTGTTGTTGCTATACTCGTTGCTCTCATCGCAATTGATATTACTAAATCATTAAGAAAAATAAAAGAACAATTCGAAGTAATTGCCGGTGGTAATTTTGCCACAAAAATGCAACAGCCTATGCTTAAGCGTAAGGATGATTTCGGACAGCTAGCCAATGCACTTGAAACTATGCGCGAATCTGTACGAAGCCTGTTAGCTCAGGTAAAAAACGAGGCTGCCAATATTGATAAGGTTGTAGAAACTATCGACACTAATGTATACAATCTTAATGCAGAAATTGAAGACGTATCTGCAACAACAGAAGAGCTTGCTGCAAGTTCAGAGGAAACTGCCGCCTCTGCTGAACAGATTAACGGAATGACACAGCAGATTGAAGAAGCTGCAAGGGAAATTGCCATAAGAGCACAGGATGGTGCAACTGAATCCCAGGACATCCATAAACGTGCTGTAAAGACTAAGGATGCTACTGTAGAAAACCGTCAGAAAGTTAAACAGATGATGGCTGACATCAGAGTAAATCTTGAGCAGGCTCTTGAAGATGCCAAAGTAGTTGACCAGATTGGTGTGCTTGCCGACTCTATCCTGAATATTACTGCACAGACCAATCTGCTTGCCCTTAACGCTTCTATTGAAGCTGCAAGAGCTGGTGAGGCTGGTAAAGGCTTTGCGGTTGTTGCAGAGGAAATACGTGTATTAGCTGATAAAAAAGATTAGCTGAACAGTCTAAAGATGCTGTAGCCAACATTCAGGCTGTTACAGAAAATGTAAACAAAGCTGTAGGCAACCTGACAAGCGATTCTAACCGCCTGCTTGATTTCGTTGATACTGATATTGTTGAATGTCTTAACGGATTTGAAAAGATGGCTGATGACTATAATATGGATGCTTCCAACATTAACGATCTTGTATCTGATTTCAGTGCAACATCAGAAGAGCTTGTTGCATCTATAAGCAATATCACTCAGGCGATAGATGGAATCACTTCCGCTTCTAATGACAGTGCAACTGGAACAACCAACATAGCCCAGAAGACAATCGTAATCGTAAAAGGCTCAGAAGCTGTTATGAATGGAGCTAAAACCGCAGAAGCCTCTGCTGCTGAACTTCGTAAAAATGTTAATAACTTTGTTATTGATTAATTTTATATATAGCAGGAATTATGGGTGTGGAAATGTTTGTTTCCACACCTATTTCATTCCTCTGCTTTATTCTTTTATATTTATCCTTAATATACAGATATACCCGGCTCCACAACAATATGAAGCCGGGTATGATTAATTATCTTTAGTTTCTACTTATTACTAATCTTATTATCCTCATCAATGACTTTAGATACTATCTGCCATTTGTCTGATTATAACAATAAGATAAATAACCTCTTTACTTTATACATTCTTCTTTCTTGTTACAGCAGCAATACCTGCTAATGCAATTGCCATCACACACAGAACAGCATACAATACTATAGGCGAGCTGTCTCCTGTCGCTATGCCGCCTGTTGCTGTATTATCAGCATTATCTGTTGTTACAGCATAATCTGCTATTACAACTGCATATTCAGATGCGTGACTAAAGTTAAGAGATATGTTACCATCTGCATCTATTGCACCTGCATTCTGGAATATCATTCTGCCTGTGCTGTCATAATAATAGAGATTGCCATATTTGCCAGCATATTCACTTCCTATATTGTATGTAAGACTTGCCTTGAATCCAAAATCTCCACTATACGCAAGTGAAATCTGCTTAACTGGATTATTGCCAGCAAGCTCTGATATAACATCATCTGGTATTGCATCAGAGTCTGTATCTACCGAAAGGTTAATATCCTTAAGATTATCAGCCTGAATATTATTTCCGTTGATAGTCCATTTATAACCATTCATATCAAGAACAATATCAACATCCTTACCCTTGGCTGCTTCTAACACATCCTTTGGTGCAACTGTTGCATCTGACATATCAACTGTATAAGTATCTCCAGCCTTGGCAGTAGTAATTGCTGCTACAGCTTCCTGTATCTTATCAGATGATAACTTAGTTCCTTCATTGTTGCCTTTGTTTCCATCAGTTGTTGTCTGATTATTGTTACCACCGGTACTACCATTGTTGTCATCAGTAGGTGGAACAGAATCGTCTACTTCCGCATCTGCCTCGAAATAATAACTTCCAGTATCTGTATTAATGATATATCCATTCTTTATAAGTTCATCTAATTCTTCAGTTTTAATCCACTTTACATTCTTAACTCCAGGAATTACTGTTGGAAGTTCAATCTTCTGTCCTTTTTTAACAAATGATGTTTCTTTATATAAACACTTTGAACCAACATCTGGCGAATATGAATACACATATTTTTCTACGATATTGGTATTATAATTTGCCAAAAACGTTGTATTATTACTAACTATAGTATCTGAATCTGGATAGCCAACCATTGTCCAGCCTGTGATTTTTGCATCATCAAATTTAACACCGGTATCAAACTTCTCTAATGCCTTACTTAGCTTAGTTCTTCGTGGAACTTCTATTGTTTTGATTTCCCATTCCATATCTGCGTTAATATAACTGAACATAACATTTACATTTGGCTGAACAAATGTACCATTTTGTGTTACATTGAAATAATAATCATACATTAATGGAAGTTCTCTTCCACTTGTTTGTCTTTCAGTAGATGTATACAACATATTATTATATACATCACGAGCCTCTATACTTGAAACATACCATTCACATGGATAATCGTTTTCTGTAATAGTATATGTATATTCGTATTTACTTGTTCCTTCAACATTCTGCATATAGCAGTATACATCGCTTTGAGAAGACAATTCAGAATTTACGTTTTTTAATACCATTTTAACAGAGGCTACACCTGTATCATCAGTTATATCTGCTGTGAATTTCACCTGATCTCCTGCTGTAAATGTCTGACCTGCCTTATCCATAGAAAAGCTGTTAAGCTTTGGTACATTTTTCTCATTTACTACATAGTTGTCGTTCTGTACAGTTACCTTGCAATCCAATGCTGAATTTTTCTCCGCAAGGTTACCAGTTACATCTTTCACTTCTATATGATTAATATACCACTCACCAGGTACAATACCATCTGGGAGCTCCCATGAACCTATATAACAGCCATTAGCAGAATCCCATTGCAGATATATAGAATGTGAGGTATTCCTTTCAGCTACATTAACTTGAAATTGCACATAACAAGTGTCTTGTAAAGCGTAATTATCAGTTGCACCTATTGTAACATGAAGTGTATCTCCCGGTTTTACTGTCTGTCCATTTTCCTTTAACTCAACAGATGTAACCACTGGTTTCTCGTTATCACTACGAGTTATATTTACCCAGTATAAAGCTGATGAAGCTGTTACATTTAATACATCTGGTGTGCTTGAAATCACTGGCGAACATGTATTTCCTGCTTTATCTGTTACTGTAATATTACCGATGAAGACCTTTCCATCAACAAGTGTAGTATCAGCAATCTTTACTGTACACTCATAACTGTTATCCGCTTCATTAAACTGTAATCTGCCATTGGCATATGAATATTCATCCAATAAATAGACATCACCTTCTGATTTTAAAATCATCCTTACATCCTGAATACCTGATTCAGAATCATAAGCCTTGATTGTAATCTTAAATGTGTCATCATCTCCTACATTCTGTCCCTGTTTATCAATCGAAATACTTTCGACTACAGGTGCTGTTGTATCAAACTGTTCTGATGCGGCAGCTACATTTGTTTCCTGTGCCTGTGCTGTCCAGATACCTGCGTTTTTGCCACCGCTAAACAAGGCCGCAAGCATTGCAGCAGAAACTGTCACTGTTGCCAGCTTCTTTATAAATTGTCTTTTCATACGCATTTCCTCCTATAAGCGGATACCTTTTATTCAACTGCCTAATTAATACTATACAAACCACGTGATTAACACTATATATTCAGCCAGTTAAAATGTAAGATTCTCACTTATTCCTTCTGTAAATTAGTAGTTCAGATATTCATCATTAGAAATTCCTGTAAATATCCGCTATTATTGTACCCCCCCCCGAAAAAATTTTTCAATAGCTGAATATGTAAATTGATGTTGTAAATTATTATAATAACTTCCCGTTTATGAAGATCGGGAACTCCTTTTTACTGGATATTAAATCCAAATTTTATTTTAATATCATTCTTATCAAATTTTCCGTATAAATTCTCCTACATATCCATTCTTATCTTATCAATCAAAATAACATCTGCCGGCAGCCATTCAACATCATCAAGATGCTCCTTAGTCAGCCATTTTGCATTTTCATGTTCCTTTAACTTCAATTCTCCGCTTACTATCTCACACCAAAAACAATCCATTAAAAGGTGAAAATTGGGATAATCATATTCAATTGTATCTATTAAATTTCCAATTTTAACTTTTGTATCTAATTCTTCCATAATTTCTCGTTTTAATGCTTCCTGTGGTGTCTCTCCTGCCTCTATTTTCCCTCCTGGAAATTCCCAGCCATCCTTGAATTCTCCATACCCGCGCTGCGTTGCGAATATAATTGGCTCCCCATTATCATTAACTTCTTTTATTACTGCTGCAACTACTTTAACTGTTTTCATATAATTCTTGTGTGACAATTATAAAACTAATTATCTCACTTTCCTTCTTTCTTTTAATATCGTGATTTAATGCAATAAATCAAGTAAAAAAGTCTTTTTCTGCAAGCAGAAACAACTTTTTATACTTTTGACATATACATAATATTTATGAATTTACAATATACTCATATATATCTTCACGCACTGGAACATCAAGTATCCATTCTATCTCAACCGCTGTTTTCTGTGTATTTGGCATTGTAAATTCCTTAGTATTTCCACTAGCCGTCATATGTCCAAGATAATAAAATTCCTTAGAAATCTTATCGTCCTTATTCTTTCGCACAAAAAGTTCTACTCTAATTCCTCTCTCTTTAGCCTTAAGAAAATTCTGTACATCCTCAGATTGCAGACTCCTTCCCGATTTTGATATTGCTATCAATCGATCCCTAAATCCTGGTTCAAAATGATCCTCATATTTTGTTGTGTCACTAATATCATCCGATTTATCATAATTAATAAATACTGGAAATGTCTTTGTTTTCTTATCATATTTATAACCACCAATATTTAATGGAACTTCATTCTGTTCCCAATTAAGCAGACGACATACGTCCTCATACGTATATTTTTGATAAAGGACAAAATCTGTTACATCATAACTTTGTTTATAATCTCTCTCATATCTACTTATTCCAAAATCAACAAGTTCTTTAATAATATTATAAAAATCTTTATTTGATAGCATTTCAAGAAATGTTTTTGTTGGCTTATAATCATTGCCTTCCTTTTCTATAAAAACACACTGTGCATATGTTTTCTTACCAGATCCTGCCGGAAATTCATTAGTCATAACATTTATAATATTTTCCTTCTGTTCCTTGCTAATTGATTTACCATAAGTCAACATATCCTGTGAAAGGCTTGAAAATAATCCACATTTGGACAATCCTTTTGCATGCATAAGCATTCTCTTAAGTAATTGTAATTCTTGAATTCTCTTACCATTTGCCAGTTTCTTGGAAATAAATTCGACTATCTTTTCTTCTTCCTGTGAAAGACGAAGCTTATAATCCTTCTCATATTTAACTAAAAACTTATAATACGAGCCCAGACTATTATTATCAAAAATACGGGCAACATCCATTTCTCCATAATCATCAAAATCCCGTAAATGTGGTATTCTTCCTAATTTATTCTTAAGATTTGTGTAATTTTCTTTTATCAGTTTAATATCACTAAAATTAGCATTATCAACAGATGCAAATATTCTTTTCTTACTTATTTCATCAAAATGCACTGTAGATGCACCTGGAATAACCCTTCCACCTTCCATTATGTATCTACGTATATTATCTTTATTGTAAGTTCTATCCCCTGACAGTGCTATTGGAATCATGAAATTATTATTATAATTACCAATAAAATCAAGAATAACAACATACTCTTTTCCATCGGCCTTTCTAAGTCCTCGTCCCAACTGCTGTATAAATATTATCGGCGATTGTGTCGGTCTAAGCATAATAACCTGATTAACCTCTACAATGTCAACACCTTCATTCAATATTTCTACAGAAAATATATAGTCTAACGGCTTCTTATTAATATTTTTCTCATTCTCATCCATTGCAAGTCTCTCAAATGCATTCTGTCTTTCCTGTTCCGTTGCATCACCATTCAACGCTATCGTACGAAAATATTTCCCTGTATCTGGATTAACTATATTATTAAATTTATGTGATAACTCCTGTGTTTCTTTGATACTGCTACAAAATATAAGACCTTTAACTTTTTCTCCACTATATCCATAATAATTTGCCTGCTGGATTATATGCCTTACACGTTCATCGCTTGTAAGCATACTAAAATCATGATTTTCCTTAACATCTCCAACTATAGACAAATCAGTAATTCCAAAATAATGAAATGGGCATAACAAATTTTCTTCCATGGCCTGTTGTAAACGTATCTCATATGCAATCTTATAATTGAACAACTCATAAACATTTCTACCTGCAATATTATCATCCCGCTTATCAGGAGTTGCTGTCATCCCAAGCCACAACTTAGGCGTAAAATGTTTCATAATCTTCTGATATGTATCAGCAGTTACATGATGTGCTTCATCAAAAATAATACAGTCAAATGCATTTTTATCATATTGAAGCAAATGTTCATCCCTATTTAACGTCTGAACAGTAGCAAATACATAATCCGCTTCATATTCATGATAACCTGCACCAACCAAACCCATAGAAACAGATTTTGCAAACACCTTCTCATAAGATTTCTTAGTCTGTCTTGCAAGCTGTCCTCTATGAACTAAAAATAAAACTTTTTTAAATCCAAGCTCTCTCATTGCAAATGCAGAAGCATAAGTCTTACCTGTTCCCCTTCGTGTCAAGGGTGTGATGGGAAGGTTTTTGATATTTTTTCTGATAGGGTTGTTATTCAGTTGTATTCTTATTATGGTTGTTCGCAAATAAGCGTTCTAATACTTCTAGCGTTTTGCCACTTTCTGTATAGAGAAAAGTTCCATCTCCATCAATCGAATAAAGAATATCAAAGACACCTTCTCCAATAGTGCAATTCTGATACCAATCACAATCTGGTGCTATATATTTATCACTAATAATTGCACCTTCTTCTTTAAGAATTTTCATAACCTCTGCAAACTCTTCATCATCAGGTCTTCTCTCGTAGTTTTTAAAATACAACCGGTTATTATCACCAGCCATTCTAAATGTTTCCATTATTAGATATGCACCTACCTTTCATAATGCGGTAGCGGGTTATGACTCCCGCTTTGCAATCACCTAGTTGCACCAATATGTACTACTCAATAAATTCATCTATTATCTTTATAATACGTTCACATTTTCCCAAATAACAATATAACCCTGACACATATCAGAACTATATCATCTTTATGCATCATTACCTTATATTCTTTACTATTTTATTTGATTTAAGATATTTCTAAATCTCTTAAGCAAATCATCATAAGTCATAATATCTACAATATTTTTGTGCTGACGTTTTATAATTTCAAAATCAAATAATTGCTCATCTGTTAAATTATTACTTCTTCCAAGTAACAAAATCCCTTGCGGATTAACTACCTTTAAGCGAAAATTTGAAGGCAAATGATTTCGCACCTTATCTTGTATCTTTTTTACCCTTGCTTCTCCTTCATGATTAAGAATGTATATATACTTTTCTATTTGAACTATTGCTCCTTCAAGATCTCTACTTGCAACGTAATTATTTCTATATTCTGTAGTTGAAACAACTTTAATGCCATCAGGCTTTTTAATTTCTAAAATATCAACAAAACCGGCTGAATCTACCAAAATAAAATCTGGTGTTTTCATATGACGGCCATCTGTTCCAACTTCAATTTCCCTAAAGCGAGCAATATACTTGGGGTATAATACACAAATTATCTCATAAATTCGCCTTTGCCATTCTTTCTCTGAATATGACATTGAATCTTCAAGCATTAGTTCAAGTTCATCATAAGCCTTCTTATACATTTCATATCCCATTAACTTAATATTAGGAAAAGAAGATAATGGCAAATTTGCTTCCTTTTTCTCTAAGTATCTTTCATACGACTCTTTGTTTTTCCATACGCCCTCGACATAGGTCGAAAGCAAATATGATATTCTAGAAGATACATATTTTTTTACCTCATATGAATTTGGAAATACTTCTATCAACTCAAGAAATGCTCTCGACGGTAAATAATTTTCCTCTCCATTTTCATCAGCCACTATACACAAATCATCTTGCAATAATTCATCTATCTTTTTTATCACTGAAGTTTTTGGATATGTAATAAACCACTTATCTGAGATATTCAACTTTTTCTCAATTGAAATATTATGCTTAATTCCAAATACTTCTCTATCAAGCAAATAGTAATTTCCTTTAGTTTTTGCAATTGTAAAACAAATTGATTCGTCATCCTGATTAATTTCAACTATGTTTGTCTTATTTACCCAAAAAGTTCCTTTTATCCAAGTTCCGTCATTTATATTTTGTTCAATTACATCAAAGTTTATTGCAGGCGAATAAATAATATTCAAACATTTTTCTTCGCACACCACCTTAATTGATTTTGATGACATTTCTTATACTCCCTATTCTTGCATTATTCCATCTCTATTCTACCGTCTTAGCAATTCTTTTGTCTTATTTTCATCAGTTACTCATTCAATGTGTAACGATTTGTTTCTATAAAAAGAAATATTTAAGTGCAATATGTATTGTATCGGATTAGTGTTTTCTTCACTGAATCGTTTTCTACACATTCAATTTTTGCATCAAAGTCTCCATACATTATATGTTCAAATTATTTCTACTAAAATTCCAAACGATATTTTCTATCCTTCCTTCACATAACATTACTCATGACACTATTTATTAGCTTCAAATCTAGAATTCTTTTGATATTTATTCTTGATAACAATACCCAATAAGAACGAAATACTTCCAATTGCAAATCCTATTATCATTTCATCAAATATCATTCTAGCTTGTTCAAAATAATTTAGTGCTATAAAACACACAAGCACAAACATAAAAATTGTCCCTGTAATAGGCACTAATTTACTCCTTACTTCGAACACCGTTTTCCAATCCCTCAGCACCTCTTTAATTGTATTCTTTTGCTGTACTTTCTGAATCGAAATATATGACCCCATCCAAATAGAAAAAGCCATACTTATTACTTCAAAATAATCCTCTTCACCAGTTTGTGCAAACAAAATTATACCTATTACAATCATGCCACCGATACTTATTGAATTACACCATTGCCTTTCTCCATCTGACAATTCTATATTGTATTCAATGACTCCTGTATCTACATTTCTTTCTCTCCAAATCCAGCCAAAAATCTTATATGCAATTTTCCATGTAATCAGCAATATAAGTGCGCCAGCCAACGCAGAACCCTTCCATTGTTTCCAACTCCATATATACGATGCCAGAAATGCCATTATATATCCACTCAACATAAAAAGCATATACAAGATCATCTGCGCGTATTTTCTAAATGTACTCACGAAATTCTTTGTCTGCCATTCAAAACAATAAGTACTCAAGCATATTACCAAAAAAATAATCCACCAAATAAAAAATCCAAACAAATAATTCATTGATTACCTCCAGTGCCTTTAATATATAAATATCAGATACAATTTTTCTATATTTAACACATTTTAATTATACCACCCCATTTCCATATTCTCCACCGAATGTTCTATCTTTTTCGACCTTTCCCATCTCCCCAAACTCATCCTTAAACTTCCACTTTATCTCCACCCTATCCTTAGCATACACGACAATCTCCTCCACAAAAGCACCAACCATTTCCCTATTAAGTCCGGTCAGTTTCAGCTGTCCTCCCAGCATTTCCAAACCTGCCACTTCCGGCACATCCACATCTGCCATCTTGGTGACTGCTGCCCTCTGCTTTTCGATATTCTCCTGCAGTCGCTCAAGCATCTGCTCATATATCTTACGCTGTTCCAGATATGTTTCTTTATCTGTCATACCAAGCTTGTAACTTTCATAAGCTTCACGCAAGTCCTTTTCGATCAGTTCACGACTATGCTCCATATCTGAAAGATGCTTCTCTGCCTGCTTTAATCGCTCTGCCTGTTTTTCCGCTGCATATCCACAACCTTTCTGGAATCTACCAGTACATCAATCATCATCTGAAGTGCTTTCTTCACAATGCTTTCTATATCGGCATCCAGCACACTGATATTGCATTTTCCATCCGATTTATCTAGATAATGATTTGCGCAATAATACTTCGGTCGACCGGCATAAGTATGAGACAGGCGATGTCCACAGTTACCACAGATCATTTTTCCAGTCAGGCAATGTGTTTCATGCTTTCTTTTGGCACTGGCACATGTATTTCCTTTTCGCATGGCAACGGTTTTTTCAAAATCCACCTTGTTTATAATTGCTTCGTGACAATTTTCCACACGCTTCCATTCATCCTCTGGGAGTGCTTTTGCGTGTTTATCACCGACATTCTCACTCTTGAAACGACTGTAAACCATCGTGCCGGTATACTGCTCATTTCCGAGGATTCTTCCTATTGCAACATTATTCCAGAGAGGCTTTTTCTCACGATATCTGGCAAGTTGCTTTTCACTTCCTACTTGCATGGCAATATACACGCCCGGCGTATCTATTCCATCCCGGTTCAGTCCTTCTGCAATTTTATACATAGATTTTCCAGACAGAAACTCTTTGAAAATGCGCTTTACAATCTGACTGGCAAACTCATCCACAACCAACTTATGCTTGTCCTCCGGACTTTTCACATAGCCATAAGGAGCATAGGTAGCTATGTACTTACCATTGCCACGCTTTGTATCAAGTGTCAATGATACTTTGGAAGACTGCTCCTCGCTGAAGAAATCATACAGGATTCCCTTAAATGCAACATCAATCTCACCAATACCACCCACATAATCTGCGCTGTCATAATTATCGTTTATAGCAATAAAACGCACACCCATAAAAGGAAATATCTGTTCAATATATTTTCCCTGCTCGATATGATCTCTGGAAAATCTGGAGAAATCCTTTACAATAACGCATGAAATCTGCTTTCTTTTCACAAGGTCCAGCATTCTCTGCATATCTGGGCGATCCATATTTTTACCCGAATAGCCATCATCCACAAACTCCATCACACTCACTTTGCGAAGTTCCTTATTTTTATTGATAAATCCACGGATAAAAGCACGCTGATTGGTAATACTGTTGCTCTCATCTTTTACAAATTCATCTTCCTTTGATAATCTCAAATATATTGCTATCTGCTCCATTTTAAATCTCCTCTCCGTCTGTCATCCTGGCATACTCATCTTTAAAATTCAGATTAATTACCAGCCTCTTATCCGGATACAGGTAAATGCTGTCGACCAGAATTTTAATCATATTTCTATCCAGGGTAACCTCACTTTGAAAACGATAAATTGCTTTCAGCCATTGTATCTTCTTCTCACAAAATCTCTTCACACGCCTGCGGCTTGCCTCTTCATCCGATATCTGTCCCCGAAGTCTCATTATGGCATCAGCGTTTTTCTCCTGCCTGCACTTGAAATCAGCCTTGGTAATCTCACCGGTAACATAAGACTGATACTCTTTGCTTTCTTCGTAATTCTTCCTGTCAATCTGCTTTTGAAACTTCTGAATCCTCATGTCATGATTTTTCAGTTCCCTGTCCATTACGCATCGCATGGAAGCCTCCGTCCTGGCACTGTCGGTCATTACTGCAATTTGAGTTGTAAGCAGGTTATGCACCACCTTTATAAGCTCCTGCTCCATGATGGTACAGCCACACTGTTTTCCACCAAAATCATAATTGTATCTGCAGGAATAAAAATACTGGCGCTCCAACACTCCATCCTTCTCCAGGATTCTGGAAGCTAAAGGAATTCTTCTGCCACAATTTCCACAGAATAAAATTCCTGCAAAGATATCCTCTTTTATTGGCAGATTCTTTCCCCTGTCAGAGGTAAAAATGCTTTCTTCCACCTTCTTATCCATAACAGCTCTTACCTTGTTAAACAGTTCCTTATCCACAATCGCTTCATGGGTATTTTCAACCACAATCCAATCGTTTTCATCCGTAGCATGCCTTGCCTCATTATCATACAGACTGATACGCCTTTTCCCTTGTACCATGTTCCCAATATAAGCCTGATTTTTCAGAATGTTGGAAATCGTACCAGGATACCATGACTTTGCTTCTGTCCCTTCCTCCACATAGAGATTCCCTGTTTTCAGATAATCTCCCGGTAATGCAAGGCGATACTCCTGAAGTGCTTTCGCAATCTCCCTTAGTGTCACTCCATCTGCTGCCAGTTCAAAAATCTGACGGACAACTGCCGCCGCATCCCTGTCTATCACATACTTACGAAGGGCATCCCCACTATCCACTTTATAACCATATGGTGCATTGCTTCCCGTAAATTTGCCCCTTTCCATATCAAGCCTGCGACTGACTGAAACACGCTTTGAAATATCCTTGGCATACATATCATTCACCAGATTTTTCAACGCTATTTCCAACGCCTTATTCTGGTTATATTCTACCTCTGTGTCAAAATGATCACTCACCGATATAAAACGTACCCCAAGAAACGGGAATATCGTCTCAATATAGTTGCTGGATTCGATATAATCCCTGCCAAAACGGGACATATCCTTTACAATAATGCAACTGATTTTCCCCTCCCTGACATCATCCATCATCTGCCCGAATACCGGTCTGTCAAAACTGGTTCCCGACACTGCACTGTCAACATACTCTTGATATTCTGCAAATTCAGCCTTATCCCTGATAAATTCTCTTAAAATACTCAGCTGGTTTGCTATGGACTCCGACGGTCTTGATTTCAGTTCCACCGACAATCTGGCATAAAGTGCAACGCGAAAGGATTTTCTCTGCTTTACAGGTACACCAGCTGTTACCGCTTCCGGTATCTGAACTGCATTAAATCTGTTCTTCGTTCTCGCCATTTACACCGCCTCCTTAAGTTCTATCACCGGCAAACCGTCTACCATGGTGTACACAGGCTCCGCGTCCTTCTCATTTGCGACATCAAACAATCCGGCAACCTTTTCCATCTCCTGACGATACTTGAACACAATTTCCACCCTGAAATCATCATAAATCAGAATCCTGTCAATAAATGAAACCAGTGCCACACGATCCAGATTTCCAATTACCAGACCTTCACGGAATCGCTCCAGGTTCTTTGCCACAGCAATTCCATTTTCATATATATCGCGGATGATTGTCTCCTGCTCCCTGACTGCCTGTTCAAGCGCCCTCTCTTTTGCCGAAAACTCCTCGCGGTACCTTGTAAACTGCTCTTTGCTGATAATCTCATCTCGCAAATCCTGATAGAGGGAAGCCTTAAATGCAGAGCATTTTGTAAGCTCCTGCTTCAGGGCAACAATCTCTTTATCATGGGCAACCGCCTCATCATAATTCACGTTCAGCTCATCCAGATGCGCCAATACCTTTTCACAGTCACACATACTGTTGATATATCCCTGCAATTCTCCCAGCACAATCTGATTCAGGTCCTCCTCACGGATGCAGTGACGACTGCAGGCATCTTTCCCGTTTCGGTTATAATTAGAACAGATATAGTTGATATATTCCCTGCCCTTGTATGACTCCTTGCGATGAACCATACTGCTGCCACAATCACCACAATATAAAATACCCGCATACATATATGATTCGCTTTTTCCAGCAACGGCTATGGTATCCCGCCTCATCAAAATCTGTACTGCATCAAAATCCATCCTGCTGATAATTGCTTCATGTGCATTCTCCACTACCACCCAGTCACATTCCGGTACTTCTATTTCTTTCTTAACCTTGTGACTGACAGTTGTTCTTTTTCCCTGTGCCAATGTTCCGATATACACCACATTTTTAAGAATTCTTGATACTGTCTGAGCAGACCATTTTGACTGTCCTGCGCCTTTAAAACTGGTACTGTATTTCTCTCCACATTTTGCCTTATATTCCGATGGTGCAAGCACGCCATTCTTGTTAAGAATCTTTGCAATTCCTGATGCACTCATTCCCGAAAGCTTCTTTGCAAATATTCCCTGCACCACACCGGCTGCATAAGGATCCCGCACCAGATGATTCTTATTATCCTCTGCCTTTTGATAACCATATGGTGCAAATGCACCGATAAACAATCCATTTCTTCTCAAAATATCCTGACTTGTACGAACCTTTATGGACGTATCACCGTTGTACTGCTCATTCAGCAGGTTCTTGAACGGAATAATCGTATGTGTCTCGCTGCTACTGGCAGTCAGGCTATCGTACCCTTCCGACACTGCAATAAAACGCATGTTATACTTCTTAAAAGTTTTCTGTATCAGCTCATCCGCACCAATACGCTCCCTGGCAAGTCGGGATAAATCTTTTACAATAATGCAGTCAAGATTCCCCTCCTTCATGGATGCCATCATCCTCTGAAACTCCGGTCTGTCAAAATTACTTCCACTGTAGCCATCATCAATAAAAATATCCACCAGTTTCAAATCATCATGGGCATCTATAAATCCCTCTAGCAAAAGCTTCTGGTTGGAAATACTGTTACTTTCCTTCTTCTCCAGTCCATCAACATCTTCATCTCCCTGAGACAATCTCAGATAAATTCCTGTTCTATATACATCAATCTGTTTCTTACTCATTACAATTCCTCCTGTCGTTTTTCAACTGCTGTAAAAACAGCTTCTATTGATATCTAAGTGACGCTTTCCGTTCTATATAGCAATTCATAACATCCGTAATGCTACAGCTTCCTGCAAAGGTGGACTGAACAGTATATTTTCCATACCGTTTCGCCTTTCCCTGCTGTTTTGCATCATGCTGCGAACACTCCGTCACATTCAGCTCTTTCGTATCTGTCTCCTGCAAAATACACTCTTCTCCTTCCCTTCAAAAATGAAAAACAGCCTGAAAATGTCCTGCTTATGGCTAAATCATGAGACACAAAAACCGCTCTCCATAGTTAACAAAGTCTCTTGTTACATCTGCTGTAACAACTACGCTACATATCACATTTACACACGAAAGCCGAAAAGCACAAACCATACAGAAAAGCTAAATAACTTACATCTTTTCTTCATTCTGGTTCGATATTCATTTCAACTTAAACTGTTTTGACGTCATATATTCTTATAATCTCTGACGCCATACTCTGCATCCATACGATGTTTCCGTATGTAAATATGTATGTAAGCTTGCGCTTACTTTGTTGACCATGGACAGCGGTTATTATTTCATGGTGTCTCATCTGCACCGACATTTTCAAGCTGTCTTGATGTCAACTATTCAATTAGAAAAACTTAACATTGGTCATTACGTTGGCTGGACGTTCACAATGTTTTACAGGTATTGTGGCTATTTTTTCAAATTCATTTGTTTGCCACATGTTTATGTTACATCCCGAACAAATATTTGTCCACCACTTTTTTCCACCTTTTTTGACAAAATATGATTTTCAGCATTTTTGCCAGTCACAACCATCACACGAGCCCTTCTGAATCATCAGGCAGCCCACTTCCACCTGCTATTTCCTGTCCCAGATATGCTATCAACAACTCTTCCAGAGTTGATTGTTCACCATATGACATGGTTACCTTTATGGTATTCCCTTTACCCGTATCCATCTTAATTGTCTTTGCTTTAATATCTATTTTTCCCTTCATCTGCGTTACCTCCATTAAAAAAATCGCTACCCATAGCTCATTTGAAAATGCATAAACTATGGATAACGATTCTGGTTATCACTTATTCTGTTTTGGACTTCTCTTAACGTCCTATGAAGGTATACGCCGGTCTTTCTGACCCCTCATCGCCCCGTATACGTAGAGGTGTACTCACCTCCGGGAATTACAGACGAGCCACTAGCTGTGTTCACGACGCCCTTCTCCATTCCAGAGAAGCACTATCTCCCCTACCTGCATTGCGGGGATCGGGACGAACCTCTCGCCCCTCATGGGTTATTATCCTTACGCAACATACCTGCTCCCGCATTGCCCGGACTTCCATCCAGCCTCTCAGCCTTCATCTCTCAATCCATCAGCCTACTAATATGATAACTGTGACTTTCATCCTGCGGGTATATGATCCGTAATTTTACTCAAATCTGTAACTGCTATTCAGTTGTCATTTTTCATTTTCTCATTGGCTTGTCTCAAGCCTGAATATAGTATAAACCAATCCGGTGTCGTCCACAAGGGACTATCATGGTTCATTTTTGCGAAAAAAGCGTCAGTTTGTGACCTTTTTCTGATTTATGCAAAAGTATCATACCGCTTCGGTCAGTAATTGTACACTTCGGCAGAGTATGAAATTTGCAAATCGTGTATTCATTATACGATGAGGTTTTGTGTTTGTCTATGGACATGGTTGGTGTTTTTTAAAGAAAACGCACCAGATTTTGGTTGAAATAAGCACAATACTTCTTATTCTTAAAAATGCCCTTCCAAACTAGTCCATTGTTCTATTCGCCCACCATTAATTACTTCACGGTTACATACTTTTGATTCTTACTTTGAGGCTTATCCGGAATCGTCATCGCCAAACGTCCTTGTTCAACCAATGGTTTGACATATTTCTTCGTTGGCTTTCTTCCGGAATATCCTAACATTTCTGTGATTTCTAATATACCTTTCGGGGTTTGACAAAATTCCAAAATACGCTTAATTTTCTCATCCTCCGAACTACCCTTACTATCTTCTTGAGTTCCATCTTGGGTCCTATCTTGGGTCCTATCTTGGGTCCATCTTGGGTCCTCATCCTCTGTTGATACCCTGGTAAACGGAATCGACACGACAATAGAATTTTCCCTGAACTCATATGTTCCTTTTCCATAAACCTCTGTTATCTTTGGGACTCCACGACCTGTACGCTCACTTATGTGCAGTTGCAATAACATATCTGATAATTTTTGATTTACCGGTACAGATTCACCCGCGAAAAATCCTTCCATTGTCTGTCCCGGAGGAATTGTTCCTCTGGATAAAATCTCTATTCTGTCAGAAAACGCTGTTATCATTGGCGCATTCCCCGTTGTCCACTGATTATGCACAAATGCATTTATCATTGCTTCTCGGAATGCCTCTTCATCAAATAGAGGAATCTCTTTTCTCTCCACTATTCTTTCTCGTTCATCTGCCTGTGGAACATTCAGTACACCACCATACTCAAGAACTTTATCTAACGACATCAGCAAGCAGGTATTTCCGAATTCACGAACAGAATACATCGTGGATGTTTTATCTTTACCTTTAAAAATTGCAAAACGTATTGGAATGCCGCTATTATCTGACATTAACTGCGCCAACATATTATATTTCCCATTGTCCAGCAAAAAGCCAAGATTCTTCTTAAAAGTTCTTTTATTTAGTGTAATTCCCTTTGATGCATAATATACAAACAATTTATCAAATGTTAATTCTTGATTCTCCGATTCTGTATTACAAATCGTAGGTAGCCCAACACGCAATACATGAAATAGGTTCGACTCACGCTCTGGGTATTTATTCAGATTTACTTTACTGGATCCAATGCGTAAATATCTGTTATTATCAAAACTGGTCGGTACTTTAGTTGCTGCAGGTATATCTAAAATGACAACTCTTTTTCCTTCTACTGTAATTTCGTGAAATGAAAAATTGTTATCCGGAAAAACCTGTCTGGCCAAATAATGCTCTAGTGGCTCATTCTTTACATCAACCGTATAATCAAAAGTTGTTCCAATAATTTCATGAGTATCATTGTCTACTCCCCATACCAAATATCCGGCTTCACGCCCTTCCAATGCGGCAGCATTTGACAACGAAGAAATATATTCACCAATTCCTGCTGGCTCATACCAGTTGGTCTTGAATTCATACCAATTCGCTTCTCTAGGATATTCAATTAGCTCTTTCACTTTGCTTTTATAATCCATGCAAATATCCACCTTTCCTAAAATAAAACTGCTATCTATTAGTCTCATTTTTTCGGATTTAAATTATAACTCAGACTTTATTCTTAATTAGAGTCTTCACTTTCATCAAAATTCAAATCAAATATTGCCTCCTCGACAACCTTCACACACTCATCCGTATGCTTCTTAATATCATCACCCCAAAATCGGATAACAGTCCACCCTTCAAACAACAATCTTTTGTTTACCTCATCATCCCTCTCTCTGTTTCTAGATATCTTGCTTATCCAAAACTCACTGTTATTGCTCTTCTCCAGCCTGGGTTTTAATACTTCCCAGTCCTTTCCATGGAAAAATTCTCCGTCACAGAAAATTGCTATCTTATATTTTGTCAACACAATATCCGGATTTCCCGGTAACTTTTTATAATTCTTCCGGTACCGATAACCTTTTGCCCATAAAGCTTTTCTAAGGATAATTTCAATTTTAGTATCCTTTCCATGAATATTTTTCATGTTTTTATGCCGTTGTTCTTTAGTCAAAACATCCGCCATATATATCACCTTCTTATACTGTGTCTCCATCATCCAACACAAAACTTCTTTCAAAAGTAACTCCCGCGGCTTCTGCTATATCCTCAAGCTCTGCCACAGTAAAACTTTCTCTTTTCAGTTTTGCATTAAAATTTTGAGGTGTTGTTCCCAATCTCCTTGCCAACTCTGCCAAACTTATTTTCTGTCTGACACATAATACTTTTATTTGCTCAGATATTGTCATTTTTATTCTTCCTCCTTACCATGAGTCAGATGCAAATCCAATATAATTTTATCAGTCTTTCCGTCTAGATAAATATACTGTAATTCATCATAATCAAATTTTGGATTTAATGCATGAATCAAACTATGATGATTTGGACACAATATAAGAAGATTATCTGATGAATTATCAACACTCTTTGAAAAATACTTAATATGATGAGCTTCCGCAATATTAACGCCATGTTCTTCACCGACATTTTGACCACATATCTGACATCTATACGCATATAGACGCTTTAACATATTTACTTTCTTTTTAGAATAGGTACGTTCTATCACAGATTTTACCGTCTTATTTAATGCTGCTGTATTATCATCAAAGTTTAAATACTGTTCAACATCATATTCTGAAACTTTTTCTCCATCAACATCTAAATTTATCACCTGAGTTTCTTCCATTGTTCCATCCAAAACTGATTTCACAATTTCTGTTATTTCTTTAAACTCCATTACATCCCATTGCTCATAAAGTTCTGTTACAGTCGCTGTTGGTTTTCTGTTATGTTGTCCAGCTCTTCCATTATCAAAAAACACATCAAATTCATCCCGTCTTCGTCTTAAATAAGCATTAGGTTCAACACCCGGACCGGTAATTCGTACTGATAAGTCATCCATCGCTTTTGACACCGGTCCACCATATCCCAATTCACGAAATGCATCATCATTAAACTTTGAAATATAAAATGCCACTAGTGATTTTTTCTGATTTATTGTCATTTTCTTTCACCTAAAATCTTCCCATTAATATCCATTATCTGTCGGAAAATAGCCTCCAAAACATCAACCACGATACTATTGCCTGCCAGTTTAATAAGCTTCTCTGTTGAATACAAATGTCTGTTCTTTGTTACCATAGGATTATCACTGATTATCCTGTCAAAATCCGATTCATCAAATCCCATCAACTTAAAACATTCTCTTGGAGTCAGGTATCTCCATTTTGTCTTTCCTCTTTCCCAATTCTTATAAATAATCAATCCTGAATTAGGATTACGGTCTTGCTTTGTCGTTACTGTATTAACAACTATGTCCCTAATCTCTTTTCCATCATACAGCAATTCATTATCTTCCCATATTTTTCTTCTGGAAGGCGTATCATTAGGTTTACTTGCATCAGCTTCTTCCTTATATTGGGGAACATTATCGTAATCTAAACAAAGAATGTCTTTTAACCTTAAATCTCTTTGCTTTAAATGTGTTGCCTCGTCCTTTTCCAAATTATGTTCTTCAAAGTACTTTTCTAGCTGTTCTATTGTTTCTGCATTGTTTTTGCACAATATACTGATCATATATGCTCTTTCTCTTTTTTGAGGAATACCAAAATTTTGAGCATTAAGCCTATATATTTTATTATAATATCCCAGATTTTCTAAAGTTGCCTTCCAATCACCAAAATCTGCAGCATGCGGTTTTGACAGAATATTGGTCACGTTTTCCATAAGCAGAAAACGAGGTAATTTTTTTCCCATTTCATTCATTTCAAGCAATATACGTTCAACTTCCCAAAGCATACCAGAACGATTATGTGCATCCCTTGCTATTCCACTTTTATTTCCATGCCAACATCCACATAATGATAAATCCTGGCAAGGAAATGAATATGTGAACAAATCAATATTGTCGGGTATATCACTTCCCATAACATCCGTAATACTTACCATATTTCTTGTTTCTTTTATTGCTGCATACAATCTTCGTTTCAAATGCATTGGCATTCGCCTGAACGCCTCATCACTCATAGGTTTCTTTCCATCGGAACTCAGCGATAAACCTTTTAAAAAATTTGTAACATCTTCATCTGAAATTTCTGCATATTTATTAATATCAATTTTACCTTTATGTATCAGACAATATGCCAGTATTGCGTTAATATCCCAATCTGCAGTATTTACAATTTCAAAAGGTTTTCCAATTCTTGTTAATGCTTTTGCCTGACTGCCAATTCCACTAAAAGTTTCAATTACTCTAAACATTTCTTTTCTCCCGGGATCACCATACAGTATATTCCAAGCCGTCCAAATCAATGGTATATGTAATTTGCGTTATTGACTCCGGTATATGATCATCCTTAAATGAGGCTTTTGTTATCTTCGGAAATTTATCATCGACCTCATATTTTCTTTTTTCTAGTACTTTGTATTTTTCTTCCCTTATACTTGCACCCCGCTCATATCCTAACTGATATAACTGCTGTTCAATCTTATCTTTATCATATCCATCTGCAACCAGTCTATCCTTCATATCATTTATAGATATTCCTGTTCTTGACTGTTCTAATCTACAGAAATATAGCTGTAATCTTTTTAAACTTTGGAGCTGATGCTGTCCAGATATAGTAATAGTAGCACCATAACGTTTTACTGTTGACTTAACTTCATAGCTGCTCTCGTTTCCCTCTATATCGTGGCTCCCAGAATTAACAGCCGTCCATTCCACAGTATTATCCTGAGTGTATAAATCATCTAAAACCATCATTTCTGCAATTACACTGTAGGCTTCCTTATTAGAAATGGTATTTCCCATTAACTCACGCCACTTTTTCCACCATTCCAATGGTTCAGACATAAGATTTTTTCTATCTATACCATCAATCCCCGGCTCTACAAATTGCGCACAAACCGTAGCAAATTCATATCGTAAACTATCCAACATACAACTCAGTATAAGATACTTCTTTTCTATACCGCCAATTGCAAGAGTTCTGGAAAACAATCTGCTATTGGCAAATTTTTCTGAAATATCTCTGATATCATCAAATTCAATAGCAACACCATATCCTTCATTATCACGGATAACCATTGCTGAGTATTCTTTTGGTAACGTTTTAATTTCTCTCGCACCATTTTGCGTCGATGCAAAATACTCTCTAATTTCCTCCAGTATTCCCATAGCCTATTCCTCCTCAAAAGTATTCAACACTGTTTTTGCAACTCCATATGCCAACAATGGAGGCACAGCATTTCCAATTTGCTTAAATGCATCGCCCATAGAACAATCAAAGAAAAAATCATCTGGAAAAGATTGTAACCTTGCAGCCTCCCTTACGGTAATTCCTCTTGGTTCAATTGGATGAATATGACTATATGTATCCTTTCCCAAATGTGCTACTAATGTATGAGATGGTTTTGTTTCATCAAGTTTTTTCCATTTATTCTCAAATTTTTCTTTATCATATTGCGGAACCATTTTATTATAGAGACTAATGTATTCCTCACTATCCTTCTCATACCCAAAAAGTTTTGCCTCTTCATAGAATAACTCTTCTGCTATCTTTGTCGCCGCAATATAATTATCTCCTTGTTGCATTCTCTCAAAGATCGGAAAATCTCTGGTATTCCTTCTGAATGCATTTGCCGAAACACCAAATCCCTCTTTACCATACCAGGTTCTCATTAATTTTTGATATTCATTCTGTGCTTCCGTTTTATATGGATACTCAATATTTAATGACACTAATTTGTATTTTGAGTCTGCTGTCGGAAATACTTCTGGTAAATCTGAAAAAGCATCTCCTACAGTAACCCATGGTTTTAATTCATCTGTTGTTCCATTGGGTTCCACAAAAAATTGACATTGCTTATATCCCTCAAATCGTTTTTGATGCTGGGTCAATACATCAACCTCATTTCGATGTGTTGGATTTGGTAATTTTATCTCTTTTCCTTCATCCCCCTTGATTGCTACAACAAAAACTCTCTCTCTTACCTGTGGAACACCATAGTCGGCAGAATTAAGTATTGTCCAATATGCCTTATAACCTTTTTTAGTTAACTCAGTACATACTATTTCTGGTATATTTTTACCGCCAAAATTTGTTGATTCCGGAACATTCTCCATCACAACAGCTCTTGCTTCCAATTCGAATACAAATCTCAAAAAATCCTGATACAGATATCCTCTTGCATCTTTTATATTTACTCTATCTTCACCGAGTGATCTAAGTTTCCCGCGACCTGCCATAGAATACGCCTGGCATGGCGGTCCTCCTATAACAATACACCCCTCATCTCCAAAACTATTTTTAAACACACTTGCTTCTATTTCTGTTATATCTCCGCATATATGTGTTTCTTTTTTTCCATAGCGCCAGGAAAGATTGTAAGAAATAGTTTTACATGCTTCTGGCATCAATTCAATTCCTGCCACAATATCAAAACCCGCTTTTTCAAATCCGAGTGCCAATCCACCACACCCTGAAAACAGATCAATAATTTTAGGTAACATTACACACGCACCCCCGCGTCCATAAATAAAGAGCGTACATATTCTTTTTCGCCACCCAAATATAATGCCGGATCCACAACCATCACTTTAGCAGTGTTCAATTTCATTACAATTCTGAATAAATCATCCTGCTGCGTTTCTGTGTTCTTATTGTATTCATCAAGAACCTGTTGCGGTATATGACTATAGTAATACATAATGTATCTATATACATTTATAAAAGTTCCCTTACGTCCTGTTCTTTCCTCTAAATTCAATATACTGTCGGTTGTAAAACATGGAGCCTCCAATACTTTGGCAGTTGTCTGCATATCTCCCTGCCACGACAAATGTACGTACCACCAAATTGATCTAAGCCATATTCTTGCAGGTTTGCTCCAATAATGACTCTCATTATCATATCCCCATCTTTCAGCAACGACATCTGGTATAACCTTTATCGAAAGATATCTCCAAAAATCGTCATTAGCTGCAGCTCTAAGGTTAAATCCCGGCACACGCCACAAATAATCGTACAACAAAATTCCTATGTGAGCATCTATGTAGTAGTCTTTTTTTGCTATACTATCCGGGCACTCACTTCTCACCTTTTGATTAAACTCTTGTATATCTTTACGTATCTTCAAATAATCTCCCTCGACTTCCGGCAATGAAGGATAATTCAAAACCCATTCTTTCATTGCATTCTGAGCCTCCGAACGATTTAATGTTTTAATAATCATACTTTCTATATCCTTTGATCAAAAAATTTTCTTATAGACAATGACATTGCCTCCGGTCCAGAAACATCCCACTCCAATGTATCAATGAAATAGTGGATAGCTTCTGACACACTACCATTTTGCAAATCCTCACCAGAAGTAGTTGCATCCCAATAATTTTCCTGCTCTTTTAATTTTGTAATAATAACACCTAGTGCACTTGCCATTATTTCCTTTAAAAGTTGCTCATCAAATGTTCTTTTCGTTTTATCTAAATACTTGTAATTTTTGTGTGCAGTATTTATGTATATAGAAACACTGTCTGAAAACAGGTCATATGTAGGATCTATCCAATCACATTTTACATACCACAATGGCTGACCCGGTTCATGTATTTCATACATAGGAAATACTGAACCATTTCCATCTAGCCTTATTACAAATTTATTATCTAACTCTCCTAAAATACATCCATATTGATTAGCCAGATGTTCCTCTCCCCAAAGCGGAGTGCCTGCTTCTTTCAAATAAATAATTGTCGAAAATTCCACACTTCCTCTTAATTGAGCTTCTGAGAATTCATAATTTAACTCAAATTCCAAATCTCTTTGGAAATTTTCTATCTCTCCAATCGGAATAACACCTCTTTGCTTTGAATCAGGGGATGTCCACATTAATGCTATTCCCAGTTTTGCATTATTACATGCTATTCCGTTTGGTCCAAACAAACACTGATATGTACGAATTGAATACTTTCTTCTAATACATAACTGATAATCATCCGGAGACCATATTCCCTCATCATCGATCACTTTATGAACTATAGTACTGCTATCAACTTCTTCCGTACGTAATACATATTCCTGATCATCTCTTACATAATAAAGCTGATATGGTGATGCCTGGAATCTAGTTTTACTTAACAAATCATCCGTTATTACCGGAAAAAGTGAAATATTCGCTGCCATTATTTATCACCTTCATTCTTTTCAACATTAAACAATGGTTTAATATCTTTTCTATTCAACTGCAAAGTAATATCAAGTTCCATTTCTATCAAATGCTCAGCATCTGACCTTACATGTATACCATAACCAGCACCATTTTTCGTTTTAAGTAATTCACAGGAAATGTCACTTATTCCAGAACTTTCATTACTGCTATCTACTGCCATTTTTAAATTTGTTTTAAGTTTATCTACTTTTGTAACAACAGTATCTGCAGAAACTATCTCAAACGGCATGGATAATCCCATTTTTTCTTCCCAGTCTTTAGGTTTAATTGCACCTGTCTCAGAATCAATTGCCAAATTAATCCCTGTAGCCAAAATCTTTCTTCGCGATTTGATTGTTAACTTAACCGTCATTCCATTCGCAAAATATTTTGTTTTTGATGATTCATAACCAAAAACAACATTTTTATGTGTTTCGGTGTGTCCACTTCCGCCTTGTCCACCACTTGTTCCGCCACTTGGCTTTTTACCAAAATTTTCAGGTGGTAATAACAAATCTCCAAACATTTTTCCAAGACCAGAGTTTAATCTGCTAGTTGTATCTTCTTCCTCTACAGAAAATTCCTTAGAAATTTTACTATTAATCTGCGCTTGTACCTTCGACACAATTCTCGGGTTATTATTACCCATACTAAAGTCTCCCCAAGAAGTATGATCGGCCATCTCACTTTTTCTTACATATTCCTCAAGACTATATGGCTCTCTTGTATTAGTAAGTTTATTTTCTGAGTTTAGCACAAAAATAGCAAAAATAAATTCATCTTTACTAGAAGCACTTATTCCATCAACCCAGTTTCCCACATCCTCATATGATACAATCATCCCTGGTTTACGAGTAAAAAATAAAACAGGTTTATTCTTTTCTTTATCCTTTATTTCACAATTAAAATACATGTACGGCTCTGGTTTGTTATCTGGATATCCTGTTTTCAATATTTTACGTGGAACTTTCGTATACGCAATCGTACCAGCCTTTGTTGTTTCCAGTACCTTACGCAAAAGAATGTCTTCTGATTTACACTCCACGCCGTCTTGTGCCAAAATATCATTCCCAGCCTCTTCTGACACAGCCCTATTGTAAAGTGCTTGTACAATCTGAAATGCAGGTTCCATATTGTCTAAACCAATTCCTTTTTTATTGATTCGTGCGCGTAGAAATTTCCCATATGGATATTTTTCATTGTTTAATCTCGGAGCATACCATCTTTGTATAGAGATTCGAAGATAATCTTCAATACTGCATCTCCAAAAAGGACGTATTCTATTATCTTCACTATCTTTATATTCTATCTGATTATTTTCAAGTAACATCTGTTCATCAATATAAGGAATGATTATTGTGGTTCCTGTTAAATCACCTTCATATGGTTCAATTTCAAATATATTTAAAATTTTTTCAATATACTTTTCATCTGTAATAGGTTTTGTTTTGTTGCTTCCGATTTCCTGTCCCCACCATGCTATACCTCGCTTTGATTTTCCCGGCAAAGCAGGAATAAGTGAGTCAGCATTCATTTCATTTTCCACCAGTGAGGCTGCTAATCGCGACTCATATATTCCTTCTTCATTCAGTATTCTGCTATAATAAACAACCAGTCCTATTCCAACTCTGAAATATACAGTTTTACCAAGTCCCCATGAACCACCTGCACCTTCTGCTTCCTGTGGTTTACTTATTTCATAAATCAACTTTAATAAATTTCCATACTGGTTATCTGTTACTTCATCATAATGCAGCTTGCCTGTCAGTCCAACAGTATTTGAATCACGTACTGCTATGAATTTGTACGTGTCTTTCCAATATTTTCTATTTAAAGTTTCTGTTATGCCCTCTAATTCCTTATTTAAAGATATTTTATTAAATTCTCCTGTAAAAAAATCTACAGTCACATATGGGTCTGTATCATTTTTTGCATCTAGACTATTCTGTATGGATTCTCGAACCAACAAATCTAAAATAGGCATATTATTATTTTGTATCAATTTTAGTAATGAACTCCCCGACTGGGTCATTCTACCAGGTTCAGCAATTTCAATTTTCATTTGTTCCCTCCAAGTCACCTTCGTCGTCAAATGGATTATTTTGCATATGTATAGATACAGTCGCTGTATAATCTGTTCCGCGTTTTCCACCCGGAATATTCATACAAATACCTACAATATCCTCAACCGAATTTAGATCTTCTCTCGTATCAGAGCCTTTTACCGCTTTTGAATCTTTATCTATTACATAAACAATCAACTGTGGAGTTGAATCTAAACCAGCTAAACTTCTAATCTCTTTTGCATATTTTGATTTAAAATCCTTAACCTTGCTCACAATCTCTTGCGGCTGTCCTTCCAAATCTATATCAGCTATAATATCTTTTGGATCCCTTAAAACACCAATATTTATTACCGTATCCGATTCATTCTTCAATTTCTTCCTTGTACGGCTTACTTTTTTTACCGGACCTACTGGTGAATTCCAAACAGAACCACTACCTTTTCCAGCCAAAATAATATTCCAATTTTCAAGTTTCCCTTCTGCAGAAATTTTTTCAATCCAAGCAATAACAGAAGCTATATCATTGAAAACTCCTAATCTCGAATTAAATTTGTACTCTTCAAGATATTTTTTCACCAAAGAGAATTCAACATTTCTCCAAATAAAAGTATTTTCCGCATGTTGATTGCATTCTTTTCGTTCTTCCGGTTGTCCTAATGAAGCAATAAACTTTTCAGTCTCAACAATGTTATGTTTCAGCGCTGCTACATCATTATCAAACAAATATGTCTGATTAAAAGAGCCACTGAAATCCATATCTGTTGCTTGTGCGCTCTGCATCCTATTTTTTGCAGTTATACGTATAAAACTTGCTTTAGGAGTATTTTTCACTCTTGGTCCATAATTTGCAGGACTCTTTCCTAAGGTGTCCATTTCATGTATTTCATCACGTAACTCCTGATCCAGCGCTGCAAGAAATTTAAATTGATCATTTGTCTTAGATGTAATCCATAATCTCGGCAACAACTCATACCCTTTTCTGTATCCAAACCATCTCCCCATTTGCATAAGTGTATCAGCCTGACTAACAGAACGAAGGAAAAATGTGCTGATAAGTCCTTCAATCGTTAAACCTCTGGACAAAGTTGCTCCACCCACAACAATAAACGCCGGTGCTGGTGTTGGCATGTTATCAGCCGTAGGATATGCCAATCTGACATACATTCCATCGTCGGTAATTCCATTATTCTTGCAATTATCAATACACATATGAATTCCTTCGTGATATGCGAACTCATCGTCCTCATCCAATGGAATATTAGTTGGTTCTTTACTCAACAAAATTGTAATTTCCTTACGTATGTCCTCAAATGAAGGATATCTGTTTATTTCTTCATCCTTCCTATCGTATTGTGGATATTGTTCTCTAAACTTTTCAAATGTAAATTGACTGGTTTCAGTATTCCATACTTTTTCACATCTTCTAATCATCTCATCTACATCTTTGCTCACAATCCAATCTCTGACCGCTTCTGCAATATTCTGATGATGATCAGTTTTCTGACTTGTATGTATCAGCATACTAATCGGCTTTCCGTATCCCCATATTCTCATACAGGCTACGCCACACAGAAACCAGCATATAGCATCCTGTAACGCGAGCGGAACATACGGGGATCCTTCTTCATGAATTTCTTTGATTGCCTGAAGATCATCCTCATCAATAATTCTCACGATATCTAAACCATCATAATCATAATCCCCGCCCTCAAATCCAAATATCTGTTGTGGTCCAAAATATTCCTTTGATACACTTAATGTTGATATAAAATTTCTAGGATATAACGAATCTTCTCCAGCCTCATTTAATATATTTGCATATGGCGTGGCTGTATATCCAATATAATTCATCGCCTTATATTTATTACTGATTTCCTGCGATTTCTCATTTTTTCCATTTACCAAATCTCTTATCAATCTATTAATTGTTTTAATCGTTGAACTATTAACATTTGCTGTGTTAATACCAGCCTGGTCAGCCTCATCATCTATAACCAGTATCTTCATCTGTTTTTGTTTATTACCATCAGATTGCAGCCATTGTATAAGTCCCCTGAGTCTTCCCGGATTTTTCAGACAAACTGTAAAATATCTCTGTTTTGACGTTTTATCAAAGTGTAAATCCTGTGTTCTTTGTCCTAGCATTGGTTTTTTAGATAAATGCTCTAAACCATTCCAATTGAGATTGCCCTGACAATTTAAATCATTTAATAACCGGTTTTGTGTTTGTTGCCTAAGATTTTCGATGGTTCCAGATAAAACTATAAACATATTCCATCCCCAGTCAGCCGCCATAGCCATTAAAGCTGCCATATTAGCAGTTTTTCCAGACTGAACGTTACCAATAACCAATCCCTTAACTGGCTTCATTTCGGTTGTATCACTGCTCAGTCTCTTCAAAATCTTTAATGTAGTTCTCTCCATCTCATCAACGATTTCTTCTTTAAAACCACCCTTAATCAATTTTTTTCTATATAACTGCCATGCGGATTGTGGATCTGCTGGTACCGTAACATCATTATCTTCGCCTTCACCCATAATCATAGCCTGACCACTAAGATAATCTATAACCTGTGTCTGCTCTTCTGCCTCTTTTTGTAAGCGAACGAGTTCTTTCCATTCACTGCAACTAACTTCTTTCCAAAAATTCAATAAGGACTGTTGGGTTAGAAATTCTGATAATCCTTCATCATTACCACGCCCCGCATAATCAATCTCTTCCCACTTCATGTTACGATTTCTCGCATTACGAATCCATTCTCTGTGTTGATCATATTCAGGCAAACCAAAATTAGACATATGCATTCCTCCATTGGTACATTTGAAATTTTATCGACAATTTTTTACCTTTTCCATAACCTTATTATAAAATCAGAGTTTTATATCGTCAACTTTGTTTTTTACTTTTCAAGGAAGGGTCTCCAATCAAAATTTCCAATTAATAAGCCAATCAATAAGCCCTATATTGACAGAGGGCACACCTATCGTGCCCTCTCGCTGCCTCCATCCTTTCTTTCCACACTCCACTCTGGTTGCATCTCCAATGTCTTTTCATAAACAGCCTGATAATCTTCAAATATCTTATCCTCATCAGAAGTATCCACTCCACACGCCTTGCAAACAGCACTGTACAGCTGAATATTGTATGAATTATTGTCTGGCTGAAACTGTAGCATCCTTGCCTTCTCGATAACAGACAAATCATCAAAAGCAATTCCCCGCTGTTTAATCTCATCCAGCACCTCTTCTGTTTTGTTTTTGACAACCAATTCACACATGCCCTTATAAAGCAAGTCCGTCTCTTCAAGAAGTTCGTCGACATCTGCAATATGCCCCATGTCCAGAAACTTCATCTGTACAATAGACCTAACTGTGTCGTAACTCTTTAGTTCCCTAAATCCATGCATCTGAGCCTTTTCCATAGATGTCATCTTTTTGTACGTCTCATAGTTGCCTTTATCATCTGACCAATCATCAACATATTCCTCCACAATATTCGCTTCGCTGGCATCTCCTACTGTGGCATCCATGGTATCTTCTGCTGAAATCTGCTCACATACCTCTGCGCCTAACGAAGTTTCATAATTTTCTGATTCATTCATTACTGATACACCATCCATCCCCATATCAGACACTGCATCATTAACAGATAACGCAATATTTTTCTCCTCCGCATACGGATACTCCGGCACTTCTATTGAATTACGAATCTCATCCTCAATAGTTGAGAAATCCAGCATTGAAAACTTCTTATACTCTTGTACACACCCTTCAGCAATCTTCAATTTCTTATTAATTGCTTTCTTCTCCGCCTTAAGTTCATTCAATTTCTCCTGTACTCCCATATGCCAGATCTGGTAATCACGAATATCCTCCTCTGTTTTGCAAACGCGTCTTCTTGCTCTGTTCTGCTGATATAATTCCTGCTGCCGTTCAGAGATTTTCTCTACATCACGCTCTCCCAGAACCTGATAAGTCACAAGCCCCTCCACAGTTTTGATATTGTTATTCACAAGGAAAAGATACTGTTCCTGCAGCTGATTCATACGCTCCAGTTCCTTCGCAAGATATGCAGAATGCTTATCAAATCGACGCTGTTCCACCATTCTCGCCTGATAGATTCTGCGGTAATACTTCATCTGAAAATCTGTTATTCCACGTTTATGAATTGCCACAGTATTACCCACAACAAATCCCGGACGGGTAAAAGACATATCCAGATAAAATCGGAATTTTTCTTCCGAAAAACGTTCATCCAGCTTATCCAGTTCATGATACCATTTACCACCCGGAACCTTTACCGAAAGGTACTTCCCGTACTCAAACTGATACCCGATTCTCTTCATCAGGAATATAAAATGGTCAAAGCTTCCCGCCTGACTCTGACAAAACTCTGCATCTGCCAGAATCATTTTTCGAAAGCATTGTTCACACTCCCATTCTTTCCTTGATAAATTCTTAGGCTCCTTCACATACTCTGCTGGCACAATGGACAGTCCGTACTCTTTACAGAGTCTGTTTGTAATCGGCTGCATACGGTGCTTCCATTCCCCTTTTTTGCACTCATGCTTCATCCCCGTTTCAAAACTGACGCTATTGAAAACAATGTGCCCATGCATATGCTTTTTATCATTATGCACCGCATATACTGCCTCATATTTATCCTTCAGGTATTCCTGTGCAAAACGTGCCACGATATCCAGCGCCTGTTCCTCTGTCGCTTCTCCCGGTGCAAAGGAAATGATAATGTGATATCCCTGTCGCTTATTTGTTTTTCCGAAAGTAACCTTCGTATCCATCATCTGCTCAAAGGCTGTATCCGGCAGGCAGTTTATACTGCCCACCAGAACATTTTCCTCTGTTTTCTCTGGATTCTGAATATACGAAAGAGCATTCTTAAGATGTGCCGCCGGGTTCCCGGTATGTGCCTCATTCAGGCACTGTATCTTAGTGATTGCCATACCATAAGCACCTCCCTCATCAGCCTCTTTACATCCTCCAAATCCTGCTTAACAGCAAGGATATCCCTCGTGTAACCATATCCCTGGGTATTTACTACCTTCGCAATCTGATTCACATTGGTAGCAATTCCTGTTATCTGTCTGATAAAATTCCCTCTGTCTGTCGTAAAAGATGCGTCCACATTTCCGCCGCCACGCACCAGATTGCGCAGGTATTCACTGATATTCATTCCAGCCTTTTTTGCACCTTCTTCCAACAATCGTTTATCTTCCTCTGACAACTTAAAAGAAACCTTATATAGCTTTTTGTCAGACTTGTACCTTCTGTTTCCATCTGCCATACACATAACCTCCAATTCTCAAAATTAATCCCATCAAAATCTCACTTATCATGCTCATGGCTGTGACCTCCTTTTTATTCTTCTTCAGGAACTGCTTATAGCAAATCCTCAAAAATGCTTCTGTTACCGTTCACTTGTTTTGCAAGATTCGGGAAAAGTCGGACCTTTCCCCGAAAAAAATATAATTGCTAACCGCAATTACCATTTTTTCGTCTTGGCAGGAGCTCCTGCACCCAATATATGGCACGAATTTCGTGCCAAAATACCGACAGCAAACCGTTCTCCAACTGTCGTCAGTTTGCCGTCAGATATATTTATTTTATATATGAATGACGTCAATCAGCCGTCATTCAGGATTCCATTGTCGTCAATTCGACGTCGCTGACGTAGCTTCCTAATCATCATTCAGTCCTTTTAGAAAATTGAATGTCTGACTTGGAATAATGACTTCATCATCAGTGACAGATGCCGTATTATCCTTTGGTGCATCATTCATTGATGCTAAAGCGGGTGTTGGTGGTGTTGGTGTTTCCGTTGCGGCAACTCTCGCCTCACACTCTGCCATCAACTTCTCCATTTCCGGCTTCAATGCCCTGGCTACTTCTTCCGCAAACTTCTTTACATCAATCTCTTGCCTATGGGACGCCTTAACCTCTTCCGCCTCTCCGTACGCTTCTTCATAGGCCAGTTCAATACCTCTCTTGATAAGCTCCGTCTGGTTAAGAAAGCTACCATCCACAAGCATCCTATCCAGCTTTTTCAGAATATTTGCATCCGACTGGCGGTCCACATAGAGACGGCAGCCAAGCCGCCTCTCTCTAAATCCCATTACCATGTGTACCACCTGCCTTTATGCCATCTGTTTTGCAAGAAACTCATAGCCCTTTGCATTGGCTCTGACATCCGTCACATATGAAATGTTATCCCCATGTTTTCCAAATCTCTCCATTGCCTTTGCTCCGCCACCCACATAAATAATGTTGGTAAATTCCGTATCGTGCCCGTTCTCTTTCAGAACTCCTTCCACTCTTGCAACAAACTTTTCAAGCGACTCGTCCATAATCCTTGCATACTTTTCCGGATAATTGCCGCCAAGATTGCTGATATAATCTGTAATCACATTCTCCGAAATCTCTTTTCCAAAAACCTCACTGCTTCTGCTCTTGATTTCCTGAATAACAGAAATCATGGACTCCGTGAAGGTCTCACATTTACTTTCCACTGGAACACCATCCTTCACATGCATGATATCAATCGTCCAGGAACCCACATCCACAATCAGATATTCCCCCTTCATACTGCCAAGCCTGTCTGCCACTGCTGCATAACACTGCGGAAATGCCAGTACATTTTCAATGGTAAAATCATATGCCACATCCTCAAATTTAAAATGCACTGGCTGATTTCCACGTTTCAAATATTTCACGAACTGCTTTCTTACCGTTGCAAACTGTTTTAAAGGAAGTCCGACTCCAAGCACCACTCTGGCACCATTTGGAATATTCCCTGACTGACATTCCTTTGCCAGTGCCGCAAGTGTCAACAGATAATAATCATCATCTGCAAGCTTACTGTCCTTCACACTGTTACGCTTTTCTCCAATCTTATAAAATGCTCCATCATAAACCAGTGTATTAGCCTGGAAGGTAGGCTTTACAGCCTGCCTTTCCACACCATTCTCAAACACATGGTTTGATGTTTTCATTAAATGATTCCCGTGGTCAATTCCCACATAATAAATTCTTTTCTCTTCCATAAACTCATGCCTCCATTCTCTGTGTCTCCGCATGTTCAAATGCGATATTTTCCTTTGCATGTTCCAGACGTACACGCTTGTTGTAATCAATTGTTGCAAACAAATCCTCTGTTACAATCTCATCTGCTGTCATTGCCGCCTGCATGTTTTCATGAAATGTTACCTGAAATCCTTTTTCTTCCAAAGTATCCAAAGCAATTCCTCTTACCTTGCTTATTCCCTGTAAAACAGTGTCATACAGTTGCCATGCATAATTCTCATATTCCGCTGCTTTATCAAAAAGTACCCCTTGCATAAAATACTTGTTATACAGATAACGGTCATTTTCCATCAAAACCCTGAGATAACGGTGTCCATACTTTCCAAGACTTGCATAACTTCTCGGATCCGACTCTCCCAAAATCGGATAAAACAATCCATCCACCTCTTTGTACTTAATACCACACTGTTCTGCAATTGTAGGTGCTGCAGTCACCTTTGCTTTTTCTTCCATAAAAAGTCCTTTCTGCGCCTTGCGCCTTAAAAATATCGTTATTTGCCTTAACGCCAGCCCGCGGAGAGTTACTGCCCTCAAATGTTCTGCCATGCAGAAAATCCTCCTTTCTCATTGCCTCTTGCGAAGCTATGTATAAATGCTGTCCACACCTGACAGTTAAATTATCTGTAACGCTGGAACACACAAAAATCACCATTCCATCCTAATCGACTACTGCCTTAGCAAACACAAGAAATACTCTTGCAACCAGCCCAAACACTAATAATGTCAGCTTCGCCAATCCCAGTACACACCGAAGCATTAACAACGCCATCCATACCATAGCCTTTAAAACATTCAGTAAAACTCTGCCAACAAATTCTAAAATCATAAATTCAACTCTCCTTTCCACCCATCGGGAGCTACCCGAAAAAAGGGTATAAAAAATAAGACCATATTGACTTCAATATGGAACCGATTAAATCTTCGATTCTCTGTGTCAATTTAGTCCTATCAGCAAAAATACCTGTTAAGTTTTCCCGTCCAGAGCTAATCCGGACAATTTTCACACGGAAACGTCTAGGACCAGGCTTCCGAAACCCTTGTAAATCCTGGGTTTCTTCCACCTGTCACAAATATACCACGTTCCCCTGTCGCCGATATAAGAAGTGCCCTGTCCTCTCCTTCTTCTAAAATCTTCTTAAGATTTGTAATAAATCCAATCTGCATGCTGTTTGGCTTAAGCTTATATTTTTCAAGCGATACAACATTATCAATCCTCGCAATATCTCTCTGATGTTTAATAATTTCATATTGTTCTTTATAATTGTCGTAAAACTCATTAAAATCTAAGGCATAACTAGAATTCCATAATCTATTAAATTCATCAACTATTTCCTTCGCTATCTTCCCTTGCTGCGTTGATACAAGCTTAGTATTCCACTCATGATTACTGGTAAGTGCTGCACTTGTTATATTCGAACTTCCAATGATAATACGATATACTTCATCTGTTTTAAAAATATATCCTTTTGTATGAAATCCTTCATCTGCTTCTTGTACATCATACATTTTTAATGTAATATTTGATAATCCATTAAGCTTCTCCAATGCTTTAGGCTCACTAAAATTCAAATAATTAGTTGTGAGAATTTCACCTGGAATATTTTTCTTTTCCAAATCTTTAAATGTCTGAAGTAATGGTGTGATTCCGCTCATAGTAATAAATGCAACACTGATCTGAAACTTATCACATCTTAACAGCTCATCTTCAATCGAAGATAAAACTTTCTTACCAGATTTATAATTATTCGATACAAACTGAGGACAATAAAAACTGTCAGAAGCAACAGAACCATCTATGTATGCAGTTTCTAATCCTAATCGTAATTCATTTATTTTATCCATATTGATATCCATTCAATTAATATTTATTATATCAATTATATTATTTATTGTAATATATTGCAATGAAAGTATCATCTATTCCAAAATATTTCACTTGATTGCAGAAAATAATATAAAACATACATGTCTATTTTTAATATTGTTCATATAAATATTGATATACCAAAGTTTCTTGTTTCTGAGGCTTGCTTAGAAAGAACCCTTTCATTACGTTCCTTTAATTGAATTGCCAGTATAACATCTTCAAGATTTATAATTAAATCCGCTAATTCTATCTCTGTCCCACCTTCTGGAACAAATTTCAAATCAGCATATACAAGCTCTTTATAAAAGAAATCTTCCGAAAAATAACTTAATAGTTTTTCTGAGTTAGTCACTAAAACACCACCTATTTTATTTACTGCTTGTCCACTTCCGTAAAGAAGTATTCCAATGTATCTACAAACATATTTGCATCAAACAATTCTTTTATCTGTTCCCTGTTCATCCAAGCAACCTGTGCCACTTCATCCGTTGTAGCATTTCCCAAATCGACTTCTCCTTCATATTCAAACAGCCAAACATCCATAATATCATTAAAGATTTTTCCCTCAATGATTTTTCGTGTCTTTGTAAAAAGCACTTGTCCATTTTCCGGCATTAAATCAACGCCAACCTCTTCCTTTGCCTCACGAATTGCTCCCTGTAAACTATCTTCTCCCTTCACAACCGAACCACCTACACATTCCCACATCAAAGGGTTTGTCGGTCTGTTTGCAGAACGCTGCGAGATAAGGTACTGTCCCTTAGAATTACGAATCCACACATGCACCACCAGATGGTATCCGTCTATTGGTAACTGTTCTCCTCTGATATGGTCTTTTCCAAGAAGCTCTCTGTTCTCATTATACAAATCCCATATTTCTGCATCTGGCACATACTCCACAATATCCCCAAAGTCTGCATGTAAAGTTTTGCAGATTTTGCTAAGGATTGTTAGACTCACCTCTTCATCACGGCGAAGCTTTGTCATTGTGTTAGGAGCAATTTCTGCCTTTTTACGCAAATCAGATTTGCTCATTTCTTTATCCACTAATAATTTCCATAATCGTTTATATGATACAGCCATGGTAATTTCTCCTTTTTCTTTTCACGCTATCAAACAAACTTATCTAGCATCTCTACAATCTTTTCTCTTTCGCCACTACCATTAGTCATAAATCTCAGTAATGGAATTTCATACAACTCCATAATATGATTTTTCAACAAATCTCTTGAAGCCTGAACAGTATCCTCTTTATGGTATTCATATCCGTCAACCTCAATCGCCAACACAGGCTTTTTACCAATTCTGTTATAAATCAGAAAATCTAAATGTGTTGCTGGATTCATTGCATACTGACATTCCTGCTCATTTAATAGTTCTGGATTCTTAATCAACATATTCAACGGAAAATGACAAACAACATCCAAGCTTGAATACTTGTTAGCGGAGATAATGTCCTCTATCAATGAATACATCAGATTTTCCGAATCATATTCTGATACTTTTTTGTGCTTCTGCAAATATACCCTTCTTTCCTCAGTATACTGCTTGTAAAGGTAATCAAAAATCGAATAAATCTTGCTTTCAGTAACCTCAAAATTATTATACTGAATATAATCAATCAAATCTGTTATATTGCGCTCTTTTGATTGCTCATTTCCAGTTACAACCAGCATCAATTTCTTTTTAGCTCTTGATACAGCAACATTAATTAAATATGGATCATCAGCAAAATCAGATATTTCATCATCCACGGTAGATATAATAATATTCTCTTTCTCCTTTCCCTGAAACTTATGCACTGTGGAAGCATCAATATCTGTTATCTCCTTGCTTAATGCTTCTACCTGATTTTTGTATGGTGCAATAATTCCCGTTTCTTCCGGATTTGAAACATATTTGGGTATAATCTCATTTTTAATAACATCTATCTGGCGCTGGCTATAATGATTACGCTCATGATTTCCCGCTACCGTTTTTACTACCGATAAAACATCCTCTTCACCCTTATCCGTTGTCATAATAATCAATTCACCACGATAGAATTTCTGGTTACAGAAATTTATTATTTTAGGGTGACACCTATAATGTTCCCGCAACAATGTTTGTGTTACGTTTGGCATAACATCCAAAATGGATTGCAGAAAGCTATTTGTATACTGATATCCCTCACTAATATGAAAGCTGTCAAATATAACTTTTGCTTTAACCTTTGTATCATCTTTAACAACATTAGGAAGCTGCTTGGTATCACCCACAATAACAACATTCCTTGCACAGGACAATGCCAATGCACCAGTTGCAATATCTACCTGTGATGCCTCATCCATGATAAGGTAATCATACACCACATCTGAATTCAGACTGTTTCTTGACGAAAATGTTGTACTTAATATAACCGGATACTCAACCAGTACACCGTATGGCTCCTTCCACAGATTATCTTCACTAAACATTTTTCTCTTGCTGTTACCTTCATACTTTCTTGCCAGTTTGTCTTTTAGGACAACCATTGACTGATTGCATAAATCCTCAAGCAAATTTTTATTAACACCATTTAAATACTTTTCAATATCTGCAATTTCTGCAGACAACTCCGCTTGCTTTGCACGATAATACATTGCCTGAAAGGTTGTAATTATCTTTGAAATATCCTGCTTATAAATGCCCCAATCGGTTACTCCATATTTAAATAAGGCTTTTATCTTAAACCAAAATCCTATTGCCGTTTTTTCTTCTGAAATCAACTGGCAATCCTGCCACAATACCATCCATTGCTTTGAAGATAGCTTTTTCTTGAACTTAATACTATCTGTATGAACATCTGATTCTTTAACATATTGATTGAAATATTCCTGTTCAGTAACCAACTGTGAAAGTTCCTGCCTTAAACACGCCAGTTTTTCCTGCTTATCAAAAACGCTTTTTAACTGACTGGATTGGTCAGCTATTCCCTTTTGCAAAACACTTGGATCTTCTTGCGTTTTCCATGACGAAAAATCTGGATAAGCGGCATCCTGATGCTCAACAAATAATTTCTTATTTTTAGAACTTCCTAATGTCGCAGCAATAAAACCTAAATTGTATTTTGAAGAAGATAATTTTTCATATACATTTTCTGTTGCCGAATTATTATTGGATACTATCTGTACCGTTTTCCCTTGCATTAATATATTGGCAATAATATTCAATATTGTTTGTGTCTTCCCTGTTCCTGGAGGTCCCTGTATAACACTAATCTGATTCTCCATGGCATTTTTTACAGCCTTATACTGACTGTTATTGCATCCAAATGGGAAAATCAGAATGTATTCGCGTCCTGTTCTTTTTCCTTGCAATGATGATGGATTCAAATACTTTGCTAAAGCTACATCACTACCCACAAAAGAAATCTTATCAAACCTCTTAGACAATAATTTTTCACCAGTCTCTTCATTCTTAAGATTACTCAAACCTGCAATTTGCTTTATATATTCAAATACATTTGATGACTGACTATGAGTAAGACATGATTCCACAATATTTAACTCACTGCGGTGATAATCTCTTTCACTCCCATTGCCAAAACAAATGTGCCAATAAGACTCACTTCCGCTTCTAAATACATATATTGCACTAACATCAAAGAACTCGCGTCCTTCTCTGCTAATACGATACATATCAGGATTTAAAACTTCTGGCTCAGTCAATTTTTCCACATTCAAATATGCATAAGAGTATATTTTTCCAGTATTGAATTTTACATCCCATTTTTGGGTATTTCTATTGTAACCACATGACATTATTTCGGATGTCTTTATTTCACCCTTGATAATGACCATATAATATCGTGTATTCATCTATTCCTCACTACTTCTTATCCGCACGCTGATTGCCCTTGAATTCCTTCTCCACATAGCAATGTTCATGCTTACCAACCAACTTATCACCCATATCTACCTTCAATTCTTCTGCAACAGTATGTGCTATTCTCTTTGCCAAGTTACTTTTGATTTCATCGTTTCGTCCCGGCCATAGTTTTACAATCACATGTGGCATATTTTCTCCCTCGCAATCTAATGAAATCTACCATTATCAACCTTATCCATTTCTTCGACTACCTGAATATAATAATCCAGCAACTCATATATCCAATCTTTCAATTCTGTAAATTGATAACCTAATTCCTTTGCCTTATCCGTACATATACTATATTCCGGTTCCCCATTGTATGGTGCATCCTCGCCAGAATTATCAATTATCGCTCTTGCTCCCGTCTTTTCTTCAACATATTCGATAATTTCCTTTATAGAAATCGTACCATCCGAAGCACCATTAATTGCTCCTTTAACATCTTTATCCACCAAAAATGTAAGGAATTTTCCTGCTTCGTCGGAACGAATATAACTCATCTGATAATCAACATTATCAATATTCATTGGAATAGATTTCATAGTATGTTCTACATAGAACAGCAGCCTTTTTGTATAATCATCCTTTCCAATGGCAAATGGATATCTAACGGCAATCCAATTCTTTTCTGGATACTGCTGCCATAACGCACACTCTGCCTGACGCTTTATTTGCTCATAAGGGAATGCTTTTCTATCACACCATATCAGTTCATTTTCAATTCCATCAAAATCTGCCTCAACGGTATTGATATGTTTCGGGTTATACACAGATGTGCTTGACATATAAATATACTTATCACAATCTATAACATCCATCACATACTTAATATCATTTGAGCAATATGCAATTTTATCAATTACTACATCGTAATGAGTACCGCTTAATGCCTCTCGTACACTTTCTTCCTTAGTCCTTTCCAGAAATATCCTTTTAACCTTATCCCCAAATGAATCTGATGCCTTCCCACGTGTTGCAATTGTTACATCATAACCTGCGGTTAAAAGCTCATTAACCATATGTATACCAAAAAATCGTGTTCCACCAATAACTAGAATATTCACTGTTGTGCCTCCCTTGTTTCTATATTTCACCACTTTCAAACGCCTTTTTCACCTGTTCCAAATCGGAATACTTGCCCTTTATTATCTGCAATATTTCTTCATCAGGTTGCCACAAATCCGGAACCATGATTGGCTTACATCCCGCTCTGTAAGCCGATAGTAATCCGTTTTTTGAATCTTCAAGAGCTATACACTCTTCAGGATTTTCATTTAACATTTCACAGGCTTTTATGTAAATGTCCGGCGCTGGCTTAGATTTCTCAACCATATCTCCACAAATAATTGCGGAAAAACAATCTATAATTCCTGCATCATTTAGATGTTTTTCCACTTCCCAACGCGGTGATAAAGAAGCAACTGCCAACTTGGCATTTGCATTTTTCAAATATTCCAACAAGACATACAATCCTTGCTTTAAAGGAACTTTATTATTTTCATAATAGTTTTTTAGAAATTCTTTTGTGTATTTACGCAATTCTTCCTGATTATACCGATCACCAAACTCTTCGTTCCAAATCTCATAAGAGGCAACAATGCTCATGCCTAAAGTTTTATAGACCATATATCCAGCTTTCCCAATACCTATCCTTTCACCAGCATAATCCCAAGCCTTTATAAACACTTTCTCTGTGTCAAACATTAGTCCATCCATATCAAAAATAACATTCATTTTCTTTACTCCTTTTAAAGTTCCATCAACCCGTTTTCGTTAAAGTAATAAATATTCTCTTTTTTATATCCATACTTTGAATCTGGAAATGCTACGTGCGGTTTAAATGTAAAATACTTTACATCGCCAAGCTTGGTCATATTACCTTTTTCAATGTAAACTCTATCACCTTTGGTTTTCACAATGGAATGTCCCAGATTGTCCATAAAATCAAGATTTACAAATCCATTTTCCACTATTAACTTATTCATATGATAGTACAATTTCTCAAAGGTTGTTTCCTTCGTAGCAAAACGTAACAATTCTGCATGTAATTTCTCTTCCATCTGCAGACCGCTTTTCCATTCCAGATTTTCAATCAGCCCTATATCCTCTACAACCTTTCCATTCTCCACAATAATAGTTCTCGCATAATCTCCCCATATATTACCTGCCTGTGGACTTAAATCAATGGTTATAATATCGTTATTTCCTATAACTCTATCCGAAGTTACATACTGCTTACCAGATACAGAAACGTATGTTTCATCTCCTGCAAATACAAATGCACCAACATCCCAATATTAGAACGAATCCGCACCCTCCTCTGTGAAATTATTACTGCAAACTTCAGTAATGAATCATCTACTGTATCATAAAATTTAACTTCTAACATATTTCTTCTCCATCGACACCTATAATCTCATCTTCTAAATTTGCTTTGAAACAAAATGTACAATTTCCTTCTTTGGTTCAAGAATATAAGGTACCAACTCCTGCGGATATACCTTTACATCATTCTTTAAATCCTCAAGTGGAACCCAGCAAAAATCTAAATCAATCCTTTTGTCATCCAGACCATCATAACCATGAAATACTCCATCTAAAGGAATATCATAATTAACGAGATGTACATTATAATATAAACATATCTGATGACATGGTCTTTTACCCCATGGAAAATATATTTCACCAATCGCCAGCAGATTATCTACCTCTATTTTAGTGTGAAGTTCTTCTTCAAATTCCCGCTTCAAAGTTTCTATACTTGTTTCCATTGCTGCTACATGTCCACCTATAATGGAATAATCATCATTCTTAGGACGCTGTAATAGAATTTTTCCATTGCGTATCAATATTCCACCAACTCTGTATGAAAATACAAAATCATCATTCTTAAATAAAATATCCACTTCAAACTCCTTTGCATTTATTTAAACTATTTCAACTCTTCTATCCATTTTCTTCAAAAAAGAAATATTCACTAATATTGTCATTTAAAAATACTTCCAACATCTTATCCATTCCATAAGCAAGTTTTCTCTGCTTCATTTCATCTAATGTCAGCCAGAATACATCCCCTTCTTCAGACGAAGTAACTATTCCTTCAAACTTATCTGTCTTATATAATAACACTATATATCTTGTTTCCTCATCCTTCATCCAGTCTTTTATCCCACAAAGTTTTGGTTCTGAAATTTTCAATCCAGTTTCTTCCCACACTTCGCGTATCACAGCATCTGTAAATGATTCTCCTCTTTCCACATGTCCTCCCGGAAATGTTATTCCAGAGTAATCATCATCCGTCTTATCTTGGACAAGTATCCTATTTTCACTAAACACCATACACATATTAGTCATTATCACTTTTTCTGTTCTTGCCATTCGTAATACCCTTATCCTTCATTTGCTGAATCCATATATATCATTTCAACAATACTGTCTGCATCAATATCAGATGTAATAATTTTTTCATTAAAAACTGATGAAAAATCCTTTTCTCTCCACAAACAGAGCCAAACTAGAGCCATTTGATAAAACAAATGCCGGAACCCCGCATAAATACGGGTTTTCGGCATTTCTGTCTGTTATTCAAACTCTTCCCCTATATTTTATCGTCATCCAACAAAGGCTGATATTTCCTACATTTCAAGCATGTCTGCTTCGCCAAATATCACACTTTTCGCATCGTTTTGAAACTTATTAGTAGCACAATTTCAGATGAAAATCTATCTGAAGACTTGATATAATCTACATTTTTACTACTAATTGTGAATAATCAACTGTGGCTTGCGAGTGATTTAAAATCGTCACTCTACTGCCATTCAAAAGGAAAGGAGCCTTACCATGAGTAACCAACATAAACACCCAACTATCAGTTTTAGAGTTTCTGATACTGAACGTAAACAAATTAAAGCTCGCATCGCTGCCAGTGGAATGATGAAGAAAGATTACTTCGTCCGTTCCTGCATATATAACCGAATCTGCGTTGTCGGTAAGAAAGAAACTATCTATCCACTTGTACAGACTGTCAATGCTTTGTATCTTCAATTACCTGAAATACAGAAAGCATTTGTTGGATATTATCAAGATCAAAATCCCGATAATCTACCTACCAGCAATGAAATCACGGAGCTGCAGAACAGCTATAATAATATGCTTTGTGCCATCATTGAGCTTCTTGATGGTGCTAAGTATCTGTGGGAAGGAGACATCCACAATGAACAATAATCTTATTTACCTGTTTGGTATGTATGAACCTGTTACAGATTCCATTGTTGTATATGCAAATGACAGTAAACCATTCATAATCAATTGCCAGAAGTGTAATTCATCTGTCATTCTTGATAATCCTGATGATATTGTATATCTTTACAGGCTTGCTCAAGATGCTCCTCTGCTGTATGCAGAACTTGCTCTCAAAGAAGATGGATTGCAAGGATATGTAGAGGCTATAAATGAATTTAATTAATCCGACATATCCGTTCTATATCTAAAGTTACTCTTCGAGTTTTTCAAAAATGCACTCGAAAGAAAACTCGAAGTGCTAAAGTCTCACATAATATGATTTATTGCCTCTTGTATGGGTATTATATCGTACGCATTCCGCTTTGTCGAAGTCAATATTTATGACATTTGACTACTTTGCTGTATTAAAAATAAAATATATGGCAATATTCCGATTGTCATTATAATACTTATAACAATCAAAATAATTCCTGATTTTATATGTTTACCACCTTCTTTTGATTTTCCACATGTCCACTTTAAAAGCAACCTCCAAAACTTCTGCCCTTTCTTTCCCATAACCACATTAAGAACAGCAATAATATATAAATCAGACCAAACTATATATATTAAAAATAAGCCTATAAAAAATAAGCCAGCCATCTGAAACATCGCATACTGTCCAGAAAGATTAGTAAAGTATGCTTGTATAGAACCATTTGCTATTATTTGTTGTTTTAGATAATCAAAATCAATTTTGCTATTATAAATAGGACTACTAATAATCCCTATCAGTATTGGTATCAAACTCACAGATACCATATTAAAAATTCCTATTTGTTTTAAATTCTTATCATACAGAATTCCATTCTTCTTTCCCTTATAATATATCATACAGGTTAATAACTCTATCAACAAGGATATAACAACAACCCCCAGTAAAATCTGCCAACGATATTGTACATACAAACCCATTGCAAAGATTAGTGCCAATCCCCCAATTACCCTAGTACCATCATCTGACTCTCCACTTTTTCCATTTGGATTCTGATTATAATTCTTAGATTTATTTTCAATTATTATTTGCTTTTCAACCATTTTGGTTTCGTTATTTTGATTTGCATTAACCGTTCCATTATCAGTACTTATATTAACTTGTTCACCAGAAACAATAAACTGTATAATAGTCTTTGAACTGCTATCTTTATTTTCTTCCAAAACATATCCTCCATTAGTAATTCTCATACAGTTGTATAAATAAAAGAATAATTTATAAACTTATACTTTTGTCTTATCATAAATCCATTCTATGTCTAGTTAATTTTTTAGAAAAATCCACCAAATTATATATAGTATGTGTACCTTTTAAATTCCATATATAATTTCTTGAATTTTACTATCATATTTAGTTTCATTTAACAGATTCCATTTTGCACAAATAATAAAATTGTACGATGTCAAATATCTTATACGAATACTAGCCTGATGCACAATATCTATTACCTTTCCATCTATAACAGTTGCACCATCATCATATTCAACTCTTGCTATTAAATGGCCATCAAAAATTGCATACTCTTCAAAGCAACTTCCAATTTACTCCACCCAATAATCTATTTGCTCTTGAGTCATTTCTTCATATAATCCTGCAGGTTCTTCTGGATTTGTTTCAACATATACAAATTCTTATAACATGTCGAAGATGAATATACAACCATTTTCTTTACATTCAACTGTTTTTCATCCATAAAAACTTACACTATCCAATCTTTCAAATGATAAAACCTCTTTGCTACTGCTTCCTCTCAACCACCATATTGAATCAGTCATATTTTCTTTATTCTTATTTAAAAAATTTCGCAATAATATTTCTAATTTGTCAACATATTCCTTAGGATTATTAAATTCTTTCACTCCACTTACCCCAGCAAATGCTTTTCCAAATCTATATTCAAAAAAGGATTTGGCAAGTCAAAATCATCTTTATCCATAGTATTATTTGAAGTGCTTTTTTCAACAATATCTTTCTAATCTTCTCCAAGAATATTACTCAACAATTCGCCATATCCTATATTGAAATCTGTCAAATCCGCATACATTCTGGATGCCAGATAATTTGGAAGATATGGTTTTCCATCCTCATCATATTCATTAACTACTGGAATAAATTTTTCTTGTTTGACATTACCATATACTTGAGGTGTTATAATTGCTGCCTCATCTCCAACGCCTCCACTTCGACTGTCTGCTTTATGTTTATATGATTTGTTGCAAATAATCAAAACCTTATCTATTGTTTCATCTACTGCAATTCTTTCCATAAAAGCATATTTATCATGCCCTAATCTTAAATCCTTATAATCTATAACAACCTCCACTCCATCTTGTTCTAATTTCTGTGCTAATTTCCTTACCCATTCTTTATTACTTTCTGGCACCCATGAATATGAAATGAATACTTTCTTACCTGTTTCACTTGTACTTTCATTTCTTTGATAAACCTTATCCATTGGAACATCTATTTTCTTTCGCTCCTTTTGAGGTTCTGTATTACCAATAACGGCATCAATTTTCCCATTATCTTTTGCTATGTTTACCTGTCCTCCTGATATGTTAAATATAACATCTGAATTTCTCTCTTTTACATCATCAAAATATGTAATTCCATCTAAGGTTAAATTAATAGAAATATCACCTTCCAAATCAATTACCTGACTTTTACTTGTTAGGCAATTATTCCTTACCAAATCATCAAGTATATCATAAATTGCAGTTTCAATACTTGGTATATCATTAAAATATTGGAAATTCAATTCAAAATTATTTTTACCTATATTATTTCTATAATCTAGTATCTTTTTTAAAAACATTTCACTATCTTTTCGCATATCCATTCACCACTATTTAATATACTGTATGATTAATTCCTGCAGTTTCTGTAAATTGTTTGCCAAAACTGGAACACCATTTGCAATCGTCATCATCGGAGCTATTAATGTTATGCAATTTCTCAATCGACTTATTTTCGGCTCTGATTTTGTTAATTCTTCCTTAGCCATATCCACAACATCTATAATTTGATCCGCTTCTTCTTTCTTTACTCCTGACAAATTATCTTTTATTGCTTTTATAATTACATTCAACTCATTTTCACTTATACCATTATTCTGTGTGGCATTAATATTTGCATTATCCTTTGCAAAATTTACTTGTCCTCCTGTTATATTAAATGTTACACCATTTCTATTCTCCATCTTTTCATTTTTCCTTTCTTCTAACATTCTATATTCATCCTGTATATCTCTTGGCATTAATTCAACATATTTTTCTATATCTATATGTAAGTATTTCTCCAATATCTTAGGATTTCTTTTATATATTTCATAAATCTCATCTACATACAAAAAATCCCAATCTTGAAACAAAAAGTCCAAATAACTTTCTACATTATTTAAAGAATCATATAAATCAATGCCGTTCTTATCTATACAGATACTTCTTGGAATTTCATCCAACTCAATATCATCAGCCACATCAATCCACCACAAGATTGTACAATAAAGTGTCCATTCATAAAATGGTGCCAAATACTCTCTCTTATAGTTATCTTTCGTCATATCATGAAGCTCTCTTACTACGCTTACGCACTTATCCAAATTGTTTTGCAATATATATGGTGGAAAAATACTATCTAATATTTCTTCGTAACTTAATCCCTCACAAGTCACCTCTAACAACTCAAACATACACCATACGTTATGATTAATTTTTTGTTTAGCCACATCTGATATATCTAAATAAATTGGCAACATCTGTTTACTCCTTAGTCTATAACCAGTTAAATATATTCTAATATCTAAAAGGGGAAAGATAACATCACATGTCTTCTACGTCTCTGCAATACTATGATATCTTTTATCCAAATCAGACGATATACCCTTTAATACAAAATCCTTTACCTTTTGATTTTTAGTGTTTTCCAAAAAGCAACAAGTATTTCACTTTCGTTTCTGTCATCTCCCATTACTGAACTTTCTGATTTGACTTTGTATATTCTGACTTTCAATGCTTGTATCGCTCTTGATATCTCCAACTCAAAATCCATTCTATTTCGCCAACATATGAAGTACTATTCGTAAACGCACCATCAGATGTACCTTGACTTTTGAAAGACCGCAGTTTAGCGGTCTTTTTGTTTTCTGATGTATTCTGGCAACTTTGGTGACCATGGGAGAAGATCTTCCAGAAATGAGCGGTCTGTATCATCCATATGTGCTGGTATCTCTGTCAGAAGATATTCAAAGTACTCATATGGCTTTAAGTTATTAGCTTTAGCTGTTTCTGCAATGCTGTATATTATTGCTGATGATGTTGCTCCATTTATTGTGTCTATCATTTCCCAGTTCTTCTTGCCTATACAGAATCCCCTGATTGCTCGTTCCGAAGCGTTGTTATCCATTGGTACTTCGCCATCTTCAAGAAATACCCTGAGATATTTTTCCTGATTGAGCGCATAAATTACAGCCTGTTTAAGTTTAGCCGTTCCAGCTTTTCTTTCATTTGATTTAAGATACGCAAATAAAGCATCTACCAATGGCTTTATTACCACCTGACGCTGCTTAAGTCTGTCTTCTGATCCAAGTTCTTTAAGCTTATCCTCTTCCCGGTAGATTGCCTGTATCTGCTTTATTATAAGATATGAAAGGCTTTCTTTCTGGGCAGCTTTGGGAACTGCTTTTAATGCTTCATCAAATTTCCTTCTGCAGTGAACCCAGCATCCGGCTATCTTAAGTTCTTCCATTTCCTTTTCAACTGTATGATATACCTGATATCCATCAGTTACACATACACCTGAATAATCTTTAAGAAACTGCCTTGGATGTGAAACATTTCTGGTCCGCTGGTATTCATACAGGACTATATGTCCATCTGAATACATATACCCTGAACGATATACCCACATATAGCTCTTGGAACCAGCAGGTCTGCCATCTTTATTTACGAGCACCGGGGTCTCGTCTGCCTGTATTACATGAAATCCATAAAGTTTTGTATGAAGATAATCATACATTACTCCAAGATATTCATCTACAAGATGTATCATCCAGTTAGCCATGTTCTGGCGTGTTATGGCAAGTCCGTATCTCTCAAACTCTTTTTCAAGCCTGTATAAAGGTACAGCATTTACATATTTGCCATTCATGACTATCGCTGCAAGTGATGGCGTTACAGGACTTGATGGCAGTAATCCCTTTAGATGTGGTGCACGCTTCATATGTCCATCTTCTTTGCCGACATATACACCTATATGGTGCTCGTCAACTGTTATCTTAGCAGGTGTGAAGTGGTACCTTTTAACGACTGTATCCGGAAGCTGTTTCCATCCCTTTTCACCGAATTCTGCTTTTAATTCTTCTTCGGTCATGTAATGGTCTATTCTCTCAACAGGAAGTCCTTCCATATCCATGGCACGTTTGCCGGCTGTCTTCTTTCCATGTATGGCATTTATTTCCAGTTCTTCCGGCTCATTTGCATCAAGATCAGACACTGCTTCCGCTTCATTAAAGAATACTATCTTTCCATCTACTTCCATAAAACATATCTGGTTTGTATCAGACATTTTTTCTGTCTTTCTTCCAAACCTGTTATTATTGGCAAGCACCAGCTGTTCCATCATTTTCTGCATCTTATCATTAAGTGCTTTCATTTCTACTGTAAGAGTTTCCATCTGGTTCTGAAGATTAAGAAACATCTTGATAAGAAGTGCTTTATCGATACTATTAAGTTCTTCCTCTGTATACTTAATCTCCATAATCTTTAACTCCTTTTCTAGGATTAAGTATATCAGAAAATGTGTTATTATGCCAATCCTGGCTTATAAAGCATTCGTCATTATGACGGTGGATAACACTTTTAAAAAGTCAGTTATTCTGGCCTTTTAAAACTATTATCCACATATGTCAGAATGTTTAAAGCTGTAATAGCCCTCACTTTCTGTCATTGGTGGATAACTTCTGTTATATTCGAATGTTTTATTCTTCTGAATATTTACTATAGTATAAAAAATCTACTTTCTGCACAATTACTACATTTGATTTCCTGGATCATCCTGCTGTGTAATAGGACGTTTTGCTATGACTTCAAAACCCTTCATTAACTGCATATACTGTTGTGGTGATATTTCCATTGCCTCTGTTACATTTCTTGGCCACTTGAAACTTCCTTCCTCAACCCTTTTGTATAATAATAGAAAGCCATCACCTTCCCAGAGCAGTGCCTTTATTCTGTCATTTCTTCTTCCACAGAATAAAAAAATAGTATCTTTATCATGAGGATCCAGTTCAAACTGGAACTGGATTATTCCTGCAAGACCATCAATACCCCTGCGTAAATCTGTAAAACCTGCCGCTAAGAAAATGCGTTTAAATCCACTTGCATCATTAAGCATACTTCAATGCCTCTATAAGATTTTTTATAAATACTGATGATGCATTATTATCAAGTTCTAAAGTAATTCCATTTACCTTAATAATGGCAGCTACGGTATTATCAGATGAAGTCACATTATTTTTTGTATCACATGCACTATGTGATATCGTTATTTCAGCTGTAGAAAACTGTTCATTAACAACAGGAAGTTCTACGAAAGTAGTCTGCTGTTTTTCAAGCGTATCAATACATGTTTCCTTCAGTTTTCTCTGCCAGTAGTAATACTGGTCTTTGGATACGTTGTTAAGCTCAAGCCATTCAAATATCCTCATACCACTTGAACGGCATTCTTTTATAATTGCTGCCCACTTTGTCAGATTGTGCTGTGTTTCCAATTCTTTGGGTTTCATTAGTGATAACCTCCTGCAAATTTGTATTAGTTGTACAATTCGTTAAACTTGTACAAACTGATTATCACTGTTATATCAAATTTTGAAATCTATTAGTAGGTACATGCGTTGGAGCGTTTACTCAAGTTCTCTTATTTTCTCTGGAAAAGCCTGTCTGGATGTAACTGCCACACGAATATAGGTACCATTCTCTTTTCCTTTTGATTTCAGATAATATGGACGGTTCTTTCCTGCTTCTACTGATACAATAATCACAGTTTTCTCATCTACTGTCTGCGGTTCAATATCTGGAATAATTTGTGGCATACAAGAATCTGAAACACCATTGGCAATTCCATCCATTAACTGAAATAATATTTCATTTTCCACACCCACAATCTCGTGTGTCTTATCATCTACGCCTACAACCAGCTTTCCGCCCTGGGTATTGGCAAAAGCTACGATTGTTTTCATGTACTTTTCACTTTTATCTGGTAAAGTAACTTTGTATTCAATATTTTTTGATTCTCCAGAAAACAATGTGTCTCTTGCCATTTTTCATACCCCATTTTTCATTATTTCTCGCACCACTGGTGCGATATTTTATTTTGCTACTTGTATTGTACCCTATTATAAGTGTTAATCAAACATTTTTATTGACCATTTTCCCCTTCAAAATCCACCGGCTGTATGTGAATCCCTAAAATCCGATAAACTAAGGTTTCATCTTATGGATAAAAAGCTGTGCTTCTTAGATAAAAGCCTAATAATCATAGTTCTCTATAAAAATGACTCATCATAATCATCACTGCAATAAACATATTCCATATTATGCGTTAATGCGCAAGTAGTATGACATACAAAGACACTTTGTATTGTCATCTATCACATTTCTTAATTTTGGCACACCATAAAGCAAATATGATTCTGTCTTCCAGCAAAAAAAACATTTCTTATCTTTTTCTACATATTTGCACCCGCCTTTAAAATTCCACTCAATTTGTTTTTTTGCAGCTTTTATATTATTAGATTGTGCATAATATATTGATAAATTTGATTTACCCATATTCTCTGTAAGCGCAGCAGTAAATTGACTATCAAATGCCCAATCGTCAAGATTATCTACATATAAATCCACATCCGAAGATTGAGAAACAATGTATTTTAGAATATCTCTATATTCACCATCCATTAATTTTCTATCATTAAAAACTTCATCTGTGATAAGGGTATAATCAATACCTTTTTTGTTTTTTGTAAAATGTATCTTTTTTAACTCATCATATAGACCACTCTTTTCTTCAAGAATCTCTCCTTCATACCCCTGTTGATTAATTCTTCTATACTTAAAATGGTTCTTTAATACCTTTTTATTATTTATCTGTTCAATGATATAATCTTTGTACAATTCCAACAACTCTTTATGCTTATTTGATACTTGTACAATATCAATATCCAAACCATTCGAGCTTACATATATGTAAATTGGTATTTTAATATATTTAACAAACGTACTATCAACCTTATCTATTTTCAACAATTCTTCTTTTACCGGCTGAACTCCCTCTGAAAAATACAAAATATTTTCTTCGTCAAATATCTGAGATACCCTTTTGAATTGCTCTATATAATATTCGACTTCTCCAATAGGAATTATTGGTTTCAATTTTCCATCGTTATCTCGTACATTATTTAGCAATTCATACGCTGAGGAATCAATAATATTCCCTAAAATTCCATCAAGACATACATTTTTCAAAATATCTTGTTTTTTTTCTGTTCTATTAAGATTGTTTAACGCCTCTCTACCTGCTGTCATCATCTTACAAGAATTAGTCGATACCATTACAAGATTTTTTGAATACAAATCTGCTAACGTTACATCTAACAACTTTCGTTTTAATCCTAATATCTGAGCTATCTCATCAATTTGATAGACACCTACATCAATAAGCTGAAGTACTTTTTCTTCAACAAGACTAATTGGCATAATGGTTCTTTTGGTTACAAGCAATGATGTCTCATATATTGGTACGTAAACTAAATCAGAAAAAAGATAATCATATCCTTCATTTACAGGTATAATGTGTTGGAACAAATCTTCCATTAATTTTTTCAAAATAGATTTCCTCCCTTACATGAAATAATCTTGCAATGATCGTGAGTTCTAATGTAGTCTATTATTTCAATAAATTTATTATTTGGATCATTATAATTATAAAAGAAATTTAAGTCACCACAGATTATCAACAATTTTTTTGCCCTAGAAAAAGCAACATTTACACGCTCCTTTTCTTTCTGGAATCCAATTGAATTATCTGTTCTTACTGTACTATACATGATAATATCATTCTCGCGTCCTTGAAATGCATCTAACACATTAATATCAATTTGTGCAATTTTATCATATCCGATTGCTTTAACTGAATTTCGAAGAATATCTTTTTGTCCACTATATCCGGTAATTATCCCTATATCTTGGTTATCTAATTCATTCGATTTCTTTAAATCCTCAAGAATATCTAAAATAATACGTTTTTCTTCCTCATTCATGAATGAATTTCCTTTGGTTTTCTTCTGCTTCCTTCTTCTGTTTTCTGAAGTATCAAACCAAATTATAGAATTACCTTCGTATCTCGATAGTCCATGAAGTTTATCTTCGTCCTTGCACCCAGTATCAATTGTTCCTCCATAGAAAACAGTACTAATCAAATTTCCAATATTTCTTATCATTCTATATTGGGTACTTAAAACTTGCTTGTGTGAATTTGGTAATGTTTCGAATAATATATCAAACATTCTATATTCTGGATTTTTTGTAAGTTTTGCAATCTTTGGAGATATGCTTTGGTCTGCATAGGCTGGTAACTGATTTTGATCTCCTACTAAAATTATCTTTTTTGCTTTGATTATAGAAACTAGCAATTCCGGCGTTGTTGCCTTTGCCGCTTCATCAATAATAACATAATCAAATTCCATATCTTTAACAAAACTATTTGCTAAAAAACCTATACATGTTCCTGCTATAACCGTAGCACTTCGTACTAACTGATAATCAAGGCAGTCCTTTTCTACAGACCTATCAATCCAATCCTTTTGTATTTCTTTTATTTTCTTCCATCTGTCAAGAATTCTCTGATCTGATATGTCTTGGTATACTTCTTCCATACTTTTGTCATACTCTTCAACATTCTTCTTCACATCAAAAAAAAGCTTGTCTCTATGAGCTGGCATCGTATATCTACAAGTTATTTTGGGTGATACATTTTTGTCAGCTCCTATTCTGACTATTTCTAAATCATCTGAAATAGTACTATCTAGGCCTTCCAAAATATTATCCACCGCTGTATGTGACTGCGAAACAATAAGTATTCTAGGACTATCTGCTGTTTTTATAGATTTCGTAACAACTTGTCCTATTATTTCCTTTATTACCTTTGTTTTCCCAGTTCCAGGTGGTCCCTGTATCAATCCAATATTTTCAGAGTTTAAAGCTTTTATGACCGCTTGTTGTTGTGATGTATTTAGCTTTTGTGCAATAAATTTGGGTTCAAATATCGTTGGTATCTCCTCTGGTTCTTCAACATTTAACAAAATATCTTTCAAATTTCGTGCAGAATACTCTTCACTTTTTAATGATCTAATTGCATTCATCTGACGCTTATAAGAACTGGTATTTGCGCGAAAGTCTTCCATAACATTGCTTTTCTTCTTAAGCAGTGTTCTTACATTTCCTTTTAACACTTTTTTAGGCATTTGTATAACTATTTTAACGCTATCATCATCACATATAATATCATCTAGAATACCCAATTCAAAATATACAGGTTGTCCTCTATCATCAACACCTTCAATAATAAATTTTGTATTTTGCTCCAACTCATCTATTGACTTATTTTGACATTCGTCTACTTCTAAAACAATTTGACCATTATCAATATACGATTCAGAATATACTATTTTTGCAACTTTGTCCTTTTCGCTAATAATAGATTCCTCTAATCCCTCTTGCCAGCTTCCAAATAGCTTATCAAATTTTTCTTCACGTTCCCTGTATCGTTCGTTCTCTTCACGTCTATTTTTAAACATAATCCATAGCTTTTTATTATCTTTTCCATTATGACATGTATATCTAAATCTAGAATCACAAAAAGAGAGCTTACCTTCAATTTTAAAACTTCTACGAATATTAATATTTCTACGATCAGTTGCAACTTCAAAAATCCTCATCACTTCAAAAGATTCTATTTTTTCATCATAACTACATTCCACTACGATATTTTTCCCTGTAATAATATATTTCCCATAGTGTTCATCATAATATCCGTATCTTTCTGAAAATTCCCTTTTTAAAAATGAATTGGTAAATTGCGTCATGTTCATGCTATTTTCAATTACCATACTACGTTTCAAATAACGCATTTTTTCAAAATCGATAAAAACACTATAATCATTTGCAGATGTGTTTAATTCACCTATTAATTGTGTAAAAACATTTGTAATTTCATCTATAGATTCCGGTCTATCAGATGGGTTATCCTGAAGCATCGAACAAAGCATGTCTTTTAACACTTCATCCATACTAGATTTTTCAATCAAACAAATCGTTTCTACATTTGATTCTGCTTCTTTGCACAAAAATAATTCAGAGAAAATAACCCCCAAAGAATAGTAATCGCATTTTTCAGTAATATCATTTCCTTTTACAACTTCTGGTGCTGAATAATTTTCTGAAAACATTGGCATAGTAGTTTCTTTCTCAATAATTGTCTTTATCTTGCTTGAACCAAAATCTATAATTGTAATCTCGTCATTTACATCATCGTAAATTATATTTTGGGGCTTTAAATCTCTATGTATTACATCATTTGCATGTGCATTATATACTGCCTGCAAAATTTTTAAACATATTTCGTACTTCTTCAATTGTGTGAATGAATGCCAATCATATAAATCCAAAGTCTTCCCATCTACATAATCCATTAGTATTGCACCATAATTAGATTTTCCATTATATTTTAATGATGCTGTTGTGTCCCTTATCTTTACAATATTATTGCATGAATTCAATACTTTAAGAGCTTCCATTTCTCTGTTAAATACTAATTTCTGAAAGGGCTCATTAATACCCCCATACAATTTCAAAACATATATCTTATCTTTTCCTCTAACCCTAACCTTAAGAATGTGATTATCCCATATTGGGGATTTATGCATTTTTTCTATCACAGTATAATTAAATTGTGATTCTGACATTTATTTTCCTCCTACTCATATAATCAAGTATTTTTATTGAAAATTCAAGATTTTACCTCTTATACTTCAGTGAATAACCCTCTGTCATAGACATTTCAATGTATCAGGTACTAGGATTGTCGCTCCCATAGTAATAAACACCGTTAGCTATTCTTCTGCCATATTTTCATCTGTTCTATAACTTATTCTTCTTATATTATACTGACAAATACAGTATAAGACAACGAATATTTGTACAATATTCCATTGCCTAATTTCAAAAATACACCCGTTTCCGGGTGCATTCTCTCATCTACTACTGCTCAGGATACAGTTCTTCCAGCACATCTTCTAGCATTCCATCCTTTGCATAAGGCAAAGCATCTAACTGTCTAAAATTATGCTTGATGTCTTTCGTATCCTCATCAAAGCCCAATATGTAACTTGTTGCTATCTTATATATGATTTCCGTTGGAGCCAGTCCGTACACCTGCTTTTCAAAGATGTGTTTCAGACGTTCCTTATTGTCTGGGAATTGCTTTTTCATCTCGTCACTCTGATATAGCCTTTTTACAATCTCTGTAATATACAAACCTGATTTCATGTACAGATCAATAAATGTCTTATCCGCCATGTCAAAACATCAGGGATTCTCCTGTTCCAGCATGTCCACCATTTTCTTAACCATTGTCTTTGGTGTAAATATCTGATTGGTTTTCTGTGGTGGAATATAATCAAATATATCCTCTACGCTCTTTTCATCAAAATAATCGGCAAGCTTTTTCTTTAAGGCAAGAAATTCTTTTACTGAATCATCAAATACCACCGAATCGAATAGCTGTCCATCAAAGTGCTTAGTCTGTCCGTTTTCTTCCTCCACATAATCACCGCCATCACGGAGGAATTTGAACTGATCCAGTGTGATACTTGTCACTTCCAGAAATACTTTATCCGGAATGATGGTATCAAAGGTTGCCAGCGTTACCGTATTATCTCCGTAAGCCATTAGGAATGACGGACTTGAACGCCGATACTGTTGTGATATAATAAATTTGTAACACCTTGTTCGAATAATATATTATAATATTACTCAAACAAGCAGGACGTTACTATGTCAGTACATTACACCGAAGACTTCAAAAAAGAAGTAGTTAAAGCCTATATGGCAGGCGACAAATCAATACCGCAAATTGCTGTTGAATTTAATGTTGCCAAAAGCTCCGTTAGCAAATGGGTTAACGAATACAAGGAAGAATGCCTTTATACCACCAGCACAACCGCAGAATCTAATGAAGCAAAGGAAATCAGAAGATTAAATCAGCTTCTTAATGAAAAAGATAAAGAGATTGCTTTCTTAAAAAAAGCGGCGGCATTCTTCGCGAAGGAAATCGATTAGTGGTATATCGATTCATCGATGACAATAAAAATATATTTGGTTTAAGATGGCTATGCCATAAGTTTGGCATTAGTCCTAATTGTTATTACAACTACAAAAAGGATGCAAAGCGAAAATATCGTGAACGCTTAGCACATATCTTTGAGCTTATAAAGTATGTTTATTACAACAACAATCATATTATAGGCTATAGGGCTATGCGCATTTTTATCAAACGATATGGCTATGAGTTAAGCAATACCACAATGCATAAATATATGAACAAGGAATTGAATCTTTGTGCAGTAATTATGCATTCTAAGCCAGGTTACAAGACTGGCAAAAAGAATAAAATCTTTGACAATCTCTTAAATCAGAATTTTACTGTCGACTGCAAGAACAAAGTATGGTGCACAGACTTCACATATATGCGCCAGCCAAATGGAAAATTCAGATACAACTGTTCAATTATTGATTTGTATGACAGGTCAGCTGTCGCTTCGTTAAACAGTGATTATATCAACACTGATTTGGCAATAAGCACTCTGAAGACAGCCCTTGAAAAGGAAAACTACCCTAAAGTGATTTTGCATTCAGACCAGGGGGTACAGTTTACTTCATGGGAATTTGTAAATTTTTGCAAAGAGAATAATATAACACAAAGTATGAGTAAGGCTTGCTGTCCTTATGATAATGCTCCCATGGAAAGATTTTATAACACTTTCAAAAGCAACTTTTATAACATAACTTCATTTTCAAATGTAGAGATGATGGATGAACTAACTATTAAATACATAAATTGGTATAACTATGTTCGCCCTCATTCATACAATAATTATTTAACACCAATGGAGGCTCGTTACAGGTAGGTATTTATCGAACAAAGTGTTACAAAAAAGCTTGACCACAACATTATTTCCTTACTCTGTAAGAAAGACTATTATGAACATTATCTGTTTATATCGTTCTGGTTATTATTTATGACTGGTATGCGAATTGGCGAAGCGTCAGCATTACATTGGTCAGACATAGATTTTGAAACAGGCTTGCTTAGCATTACCAAAACATTATATTACCGAACAATGACGGACTATAAATTCGTTGAGCCGAAAACACAGGCAAGTATCCGTACTATTTATATTGATTCAGATACACTCAATGAGCTAAAGGCTTGGCAAAGTGTTCAGCAACAGGTTCTTCCCGATTGTCCACTTGTACTAAGTTATAACGGAACTCCAACCAGTAAAACAACGCTTCCCAGAGCTTTGGAAAAGTTGTCAAATTTAGCAGGTGTTCATCGTATTAAAATTCATGCCTTGCGACATTCACACGCTTCATTGCTTATCAGCATGAGCGAAAATCCTTTACTTATCAAGGAACGTTTAGGACATGAAAAAATACAGACAACACTCGGCACTTATGGTCATCTGTATCCAAATACGAATCTTGAAGTTGCTAAAAAGCTGACTGGAATATTACAAGTACAATCTGCTACTGAAAGCATTGCTAATTATACTAGCAATCAGCATACAGCAATCTATCACAGAACAGTTGAAGAAAAATAATGCAATGAAAATGCAA
>OGZJ01000015.1_pt1 | contig 51683 bp, 54 predicted proteins | sample 1576831 | NCBI WGS metagenome assembly OGZJ01 (sample SAMEA3541518, study PRJEB24748) | human gut metagenome | biome: human gut; feature: human-associated habitat; material: faeces | place: China | collected 2012
CTGATGCAATTATGCTCGACTGGCGCACAGAGCTGATGCTGGGTGAAATCAGCGATGCCAACAGAGCTAAACTTTCGGCGTGGCTTTTATATAAGAATCAGGTTAAGGCTGTTGATGTAACAACCTACCCTGAGATTAACTGGCCTCCAGAGCCAAATCTATAAATTCTGAGCTAATCGATCAACAGTAACAGAATTAACCTGCATAGCTGTTTCTAAGTTTTCTTATGACATAAGGCTCTATTTTTTTTGCAATAAAGTAAGAAAAAAGAATGGCTATGCAAATGGATGGGATTAATGAGGTTATGGAAAAATAACCTGACAGATTAAAACTTGATATTAGACTGTTGGATAATGCTACTATCAAATTCTCATGAATTAAGTAAAGGGGATAACTTATAAATCCAAAAAAAAGTAGATATTTGTTTTTCATAGTGGTAGTGAACGCTGGAATATAAAATGAACCTATGAATATAATGAATAAAGTTAACAGGGATATGATATTCCCAATTCCATAATTATCTTTGAATAAAATATACCCTGAAAGAAGGTTGAGGGTTAATGTTATAAAGAGAGATGCTATGATAACCGGGTTTTTATTGTTGTTCTTAATCTCATAAACGCAACAACCAATGTAAAACCATCCAAAACTATGTAAGCCAGTACATGTGAATAGTAGTTCAAAAGCACCAGGGGCAACTAACTCTCCAGTGATGTATAAAGGCAACATCATAAAGAGCATAATCATAAAAATCTTTCTTCCCATCAGAAAGAAAATGAATCCAGCGAAAATGTAAAAGAAAACTTCAACGTATAATGTCCAGAAGGCACCCTCTAATGAGTTGATGGTAGTATGGAATATTGAGTTTAATAGTTGCGGGTGAATAAAAGTGATGCCAGGTATGGCATCTGTCAAATTTGGTGTTCCGGCAGGTCTGTTATGAATAAACACAGAGTAAAGAAAGATGAATGCTGTACATGATAGCATTGCCGGAAATAATCTCGTCCATCTTTTTAGTAAGAAATTTATCATATTTTTGCAATTATCCATCGACAAAAAGATAACATACCCTGATATCATGAAAAATAACTGCACGCCATGCATGCCATATTTAAATGGGATGATATTTCCTGTGTAATGGACGAAGTTTAAATATTCAGGCCAGCGAGAAAAAACATGGAAAGAGATAACAAGAAGTATAGCAAGTCCTCTAAGCCCATCTAAATGTTGCAATCGACTGGTTAACCTATTCGAGTTCATATGTTGTATTTGCTGGTTTTAATGTGTACAAAAATAATGTGAGTAGTATAAGGTTAATTTGTTGAATTGTACAGATAGTGCATTTATAGGGAGTGTTTGAAAAATTACAATATTAAATGAAGGTATGCGAGAAGACCAGCTACATCCTTTCCACTCAAATTAGTCAGCGTATTGTCCAGCGGTTGTTTACCTGCCAGCGCATTAAGCATTGTCGTGGCAAAGTTCGGGTCATTCCCCAGCGCCGCAGCCAGTTCGTTCAGTGTATCCAGTGCAGCAGGTGCAGACCCCACCATTGCCGCAATTGCCGATTTCACAAAAGCCGTGGTGGCAATCTGTGTATTGTTAACCGACTGTGCGGCAGTGGGGGCTGTTGGCGTTCCGGTGAGTGCCGGACTTAACAGCGGCGCTTTCAGTGCCAGCGCATTGTTAATGGTGGTACTGAATTTCGGGTCATTGTTTATGGCTGCGGCAATTTCTTTCAGCGTGTCCAGCGTGGCTGGCGCACCATTAATAAGAGCCGTCAGTGCCACCTGAACAAACGCGGTGGTCGCAACCTGCGTGGTGTTATTCCCCGCCGCTGGCGTTGGCGCTTTGGGTGTCCCGGTAAACATAGGACTTTCTTTGGGTGCATACTGTGAATGCGGGTCCGGTGCTGCAAGATGTTTTGCCATCTGATCATCCACGTACACCTTCAGCTCCAGTACCTTATCATCCACATACTTGCGGGTTGCCAGCACGACGGCAGGGTCGATTTTCAGGGTGATATTGTCCGTGCTGCTGGTAATCAGCACCATGCGCACGGTCTGGGTGCGCCCGCTGCCTTCAGCCAGTTGCGGCTTATAGCTTTCCGGGCAGTTGCCCACGGCAATCAATGCCCCGGATTCATCAAACAGGCCCACTTCACGTATCCACCAACCGCCCTCGTTTTCAGGGATCACCTGTTCAGCAATAATCTGGCTGCTGTTTTGCGGGTCGATATAGAGCATATTCAGCGCAGCCCGGCGTTTCTCATTTACCAGTGCAGTCTGCTTTGCGTCCGGCGTTGGTAATGTTCCGCCGCCATCGCCTACCGCCATATGGGTAATTTTTAACGGCACACCGAGCGCGGCGGCGCTGGCAAGTTTCGCCGCGCCAATATCCGTCAGCAGGGTATAAAATTTTGTGCTCATGGATTCACTCTCATTGTGTCAATAACATGGACCGCCCCGCCTTCATGCGCGGTGCCGCCAGAAATAATTGTTTCGTTGATATACGGATAGATCGTGATTTCTTCACCAAGATAGCTGGCGGCCCCTACCCAGTGCGGGCCACTAGTTTGCAGATTGATGGACATGCCGATCATGTGACGGCTACATGGTTTGGCATCGCTTATCAGCCGCTCAAGTTCCAGATAGGTATCTTCAGTGATGCCCTGGTCCTGCACGCCGATGTCCAGGCGAAACGTGCCCGGTGTTTCTCCAGTCTGCCACCACTCAATAATGCGTATCAGGAAGCCGAACGGCTCCACCACCCGCCGCACGGCACTGGTGGTTCCTTTATGCTGATGAATATAAAAAGCATCCTTCACCACCTGGCGCTTGACGCTTTCTGTCCAGCCCTCGTCCCAGCGATCCACAGAGAACGCCCAGGCGAGATAAGGCAGGAAACTGACCGGACAGGTCGCCGGATCCCACAGGTCACGCAGCGGCACCTGCAAATCAGAAATCCCGCTGCACGCTTGCGCCAGTCGGCGCTCCAGTGGCGTTGAACCCGGTGGCAGCAGACTATTCATCCGTTCCTCCGTTGGTTACGCTCCACTGCGTACATGATGCCGCCTGTGTTTTGTTCAGGACCACATCCGCCAGAGGGGAAGCCAGTTCCACACGCTGCACACCCTCAACATGCAGGGCGGCAAAGATGGCGCTACGGCGAATATCCCGACCAAGACGCGTCTGACTGGCGATGTACTTCTGCAGGCTGGCTTTTGCCGCTGCCATTACCGGCTCTGCTTCCGGTCCCGGATAAAGAAAAATGGTGGCTTCCACTCGGTACGGGATGATTTCTGCGCTGCGAACCGTCAGACGGTCAGCCACCGGGCGGACGTTCTCACTGTTCAGGGCGTTCTCCACCACATCCAGCAAGTCTTTTTCTGCAGTTCCGTCGCCTTCGCGGCTAAGGACAGTCAGCACCACCTCTGCAGGTGCCGGGCTGGTTGCACTGGCATCCGCCACCCGACCGTCGGCGCTTCGGGCATGAAATTCATAAGCGGCAGTTGGCCCCGCAACCGAAAGCCCTTCAAAGGCTGCAGGCACACGCAGGCGTAACGCTTCATCGCTTTCCATCACAGCCGCAACGGGCGGCACAGCGTCATTATCAGCAGGCGTCACCGTCAGGCGTTTCACGTTGTAGTTGGCAGCGAGCTGGTCAAGATCGCCGCCCATCGCGTAAGCCACCATCACCGCCTGCGCGGCTTCGTTAATGCGCTGGCGCAGAAGCAACTCACGGTAAGCGTTCTCCTGCAACAATTTGGTGACTGGTTCAGATTCCAGTTCCAGCGTGCGGATCACTGCTTCCTGCTCATCTTTCGGATGAAGCGCCACAAATTCTGCCTTGCGTTCGGCAAGCAGCGTCTCAAAGTCCGGCACATCCACAATCTGCGGTGCAGGCAACTGCGAAAGGTCAATCACTGCCATTCTCTGCTCCTGTTGATACGGAAAGGGACACAGGCACACCGTTATTCCGCCGCCCGGTCAGCTCCACCACCATTGAACCGTCAAAATTGCTGTTAATAGTGATGGAATCCAGCGTCAGCCGTGGCTCCCAGCGACTCAGTGCCACATACACAGCCGACATGACCTGCAGGCGTAACGCCGGATTTTGTGGCTGGTCTATCAGTGCCGACAGCAGGGAACCATATTCCCGACGGGCAATGCGGCTACCCTGCGGCGTCAGCAAAATGTCCCGCACCGACTGGCGCAGATGGTCAATATCAGTAATGGCTTTACCGCTGGTATTGTTCATCCCGCTATAAAGCGTCATACCGGGCCTCCGGTTGTGTCGCCGCCTTTCAGGACGCCAGTATGCTGATGTGCATCAACCACAATTCCGTTAGAACTCATTGCACCGCCGCCCTGGGTAACACCACCATTGATCACTACTTCGCTGTTAATGCGTGTGCGGTCAGCCTCCAGTACAAACTCACTGGTTTTCAGGGTGATGTTGTCGGCAGCTTCAATGACCATGGATTTGATTCCCCTGACATACCAGCGCCCGGTAGCGGGTTCGTATTCAAACCAGCCACCGTCAGGATGTTCTGTCACACAGGCGTCCACCGACGCCGACGGTGGTGCGAACTGATTCGAATATACAGCGGGCAGCGCAAAGGCGGTTTCCAGATTGCCGCCCAGACTCAGCAGCACCACCTGCTCACCTTCCGATGGTCGCCACCATGTGCGGGCATTACCCGCGCGCAGCGTCAGCCAGTTAATCCAGTTGGTTTCAAGGTCGCCCGTTTTCACCCGACAAAGCCAGTGTTCCCGGTCCACTTCGGTGACTACACCAGTGCGGATCAGGTTGGTGATAAGGCGCATGATTTCGGTTAATTGTGCGTTCATAATTTAATCATGCCGAGATAAGATTGATAAAAAAACTCTTTAGTTTTGTGCCAGTTATGATACAAAGTGCATTTACTCATGGACTAAATAAAGGATTCCTATGTTTAGATTATCTAGTGTCAAGATTGAAGGTTTTTGGGGAAGACTAAATGCATCATGTTCATTTAATGAAGATGTAAATATTATTATTGGTCGAAATGGGACCGGTAAAACAACCTTTATGAATATTCTTCACTCAGTTCTGGCATTAGAACTCGAATCACTAAATGAGAATAGTTTTGATAATGTAACAATAAAAATAAAAGAAGGAAGCAAAACTAAAACAATAAAAGTTGTGAGTAAATTTGACATAACTAAAGCTTTGCCTACGTTTGAATATACAATTTCTAGAAAGAAATATATTATCAGATCCTTTGAAGATCGTAGACTACCTATATATATGAGGAGAAAATATCAGGAAGACGTTGAAAAACTTAAGTTAGAGTTAGATAAATTAGTTGCTTTATCTTCTCTATCAGTTTACCGACTTAGAAGCGGTGAAGATTTTGAAATCAGAGACAAATATGGCTCAAAATTAATCAACCCTGTTGATTACCGATTAGAACAATTATTGCAGAACCTAACAAAATATCAACTTTATTTATCACAAAGAGCTCGTGATGTTTCTGCAATATTACAGAAAGAGGTTCTTGCTTCTATTCTTTATAGTAAAGAAGATGGTATCGATGACACATTTAACTTTTCTTTTGATAAAGAAAAAGAACGTAGAAATTTAATAGCTGCATATTCTCAGCTTGGAGCTTTTGATAGTGATGTCAGAAAGAAGATTAACTTTCACGTTGAATCTATTGCCAAAACATTTGAAGAATTACGACTTGCAGAAAAAAATAACAGAAATATTTTAAATGTAGATTACAGATCATTTGAGGCATTACGAAAGACGCAAAGAATTATAAAGATGTCTTTAAAATCCGAGGAGAAAATAAAAAACATATTTCTTCCTATAAATCTATTTTTAGAAACATTACATGAGTTCATAACCGATAAAAAATTTAATTTTATCTCCGGTGAGCTAGTAATAGAAAACGAGCATGGGCCGATTAGCCATAGTAATTTATCGTCTGGTGAAAAACAGCTATTAATTCTTTTTATTGAAACTTTGCTACAGCAAAACAAACCTTTCATCTATCTTACTGATGAACCAGAATTATCGCTACATATTGCATGGCAACGAAAAATAATACCTGCAATCAAACAACTTAATCCTAATGCGCAAATTATCGCCGCTACGCATTCACCAGAAGTGGCTTCTAAATATCGAAATGCAATCTTTGATATGGAGAAATTGGTTCATGGATGATTTCCATTATTCTGCCGAAGCAGAAAATGTAATGAATTTATTTTACCAAGCTGAAGCCATGGTTTATGTTGAAGGCCCAGATGATATTTGCTTTTGGGAAATCATCTTTAATAAAGCTAGTTCATTAAAGGTTGAAATCAAAGATGTTGGCGGCTGTGAAGAATTAAAAAAATATATTGATAGAGTTACTGATGAAGATCTTCAAATTATAATTGCATGTGATGCAGACTTCACTACATTTGAAAATGAGGAAAACGCTGATAGTCGCATTGTAAAAACTTATGGGCACTCCATCGAAAACACGTTTATTGACAAAACAGGCATATATAAGGCAATAAAAACTCTCGGAAAATTACCTCAAAAGATAATGAACGATGTCAACGTCGATTCTTGGACAGAAGACTTTTATACCAAAATGGAACCCCTAATAAAACTTGATATATACAATCATATTTATAGAAAAGGCATTTCAGTTATTGGTGACAGTGCAGATCGTTTCATGAAATCTAGAAAATCAAATGAAATTTGCGAGCAAAAAATCACGAGTTACAAAAACACCATCATTGAAAAATTAGGTGTGGAACCAGATAACATCGATTCATCTTTCAAATCAAAATCGATAGAATACAGAAAGTGGCTTAGAGGTCATTTTCTTTTTTCTGCAGTACATAGGTACATTAGCACAACTGCAGAAAAAAATGGAAAAAAAGTATCCTTATCATATGAATCATTATATTCCAATTTAATGAATACATTTGAATCCAATTTTACCAATACTCATATTGAGTTTAATCATTACCACGAAAAAATTAAAGCCATAAATATGCCACACGAAATGAAATAAGAAAAAATACAGATGTATTTTTATATTATTTAGATAACCATTCAAATAGGGTATCCTTGATTTGATAATATTCTTTATCGTGGATACCCAATAGCTTACGCTCTGCGTAACGGACCTCAGGTCCTTTGCGACTGACGCGATCACGCAGGCCGTAGTGATGAACGCGGGCAATGCGCTGCACCTTGCCTTCAAACTGCACGCTGGCAGAATCGGCGCTGGCGGCAGTTTTCAGGTATTTTGTGGTGCGCAGCTTCGCAAACATCTGACGTTTAATGCGGCCTTTTTTACTACGTGCTGTTACCCGTCGCGGTTCATAGCTGCTGCCGTCAGGGTTGCGCTGCATCCTGATATTCTGCTGCTGTGTCCGGCGAAGTTCCTGCGCCAGTTGGCGCATCATACGGCTTCTTGCGGCTGGCTCCAGATTCGCCAGCAAGGCACTCAGCCAGTCGTCCACCTTCTGCAATTCAGCCACGTTTCACCGTCCACATTTCTTCAGGTTCATCGGGTTCCGCTACAGCTTCAACGCTGGACACTGTGCCGTCAGTGCTGACCAGCACACGTTCCGTCAGTTGCAGGTTAAGGCTGATATCACAGACATCGTTGCGCAGAATATCCACCTCAAAGGTGAATAACTTTTCCCGTAAAGCGGGATTATTGATGGCATCGGGCTGGTTATCACGCAGCCACAGCAAAACCGGGGCCATCAACAGATTCTGGTCACCACTGAAATCCTCTATCACCACGTTCAGGGTGTAGCGGTACTCCCATGACATGGAGCTGGCCCCCGTGGCAACCAGCGAACCGTTATCCACAAACAGATGCAGTTTGTCCGGGTTATTACGGACATAAGGCACTGCTTTATTAAGGGCGTGGCGCAGGGATTGTGGTTTGTTCACTGTTTCGCTCCTGACACGCAATAATCATGTCCACTTTGTCTGCACAGACCGCCCAGGCGGCCTCCGTTTCATCCAGCAATGCGTTCAGATCACCGTTAGTGCGCGGCGCTGTCTGATCCAGCCGACACGGCGTCACTCGCGGACAACCACTGACGGTAAGCTGCACCTCCGGTGAGTGCCGGACGTTCCCGCAGCCGGATAATGTCAGCAGGCAAAGGAGTATCAGCCCAGCGGCGTAAATCCTCGTTCTCACGTTTCAGTTCCTCGATCCGGCGTTGTCGTTGTCTCAGCTGTGCGCTGGTCTGTTCTGCTTCGGCATAGAGCCGCGCCTGCTCCCGGTTATTAGTTTCAGTCAGAATGGACAGGCTGATAAGCTGGCTGTTGCTCTTTGCCAGTGCCTGACTTTTGCTCTGCAGCTCGTCTGCCTGCGTGCTGATGGTCTGGCTGGCATCAGCCAGCCGCCACGTCTGCCAGCCCAGCGCCGCCAGTAATAACGCCAGCACAACCAGCAGCAACCGGTTCATGCTGCTACCTGTTGCGCCATCTGATTACGGGTGATCCAGAAGGCAATAACGGTCAGTAGATAAAAGACCAGGGTAATAGCCCACCCCGTCCAGGCGAGACTTACGACAATCAGCAATCGCATCACCCAGCTGATAAATACGTTTTCTTTTCGGGTAATGGTCTTCAGCAAAGATGCCCTCAACTCCTGCCAGAGCGAGCCATTCTTAATTAACGCAGCCAGTGCTACCGGAATTACCGCCCATGTCAGTAAACAGGCTACCCAAACGCCGGACGCTGCCAGTACCGGAAAAATCCCCTGCGGATACACCATTGCTGCAATTAACAGCGCCATCCATAACATCAGAAACAGCCCGCTGATTAATTTCTTTTTCATTTCAGTTTGCTCCCTGTAAACACCAGGCCATCTCCCGCGCACGGCGGTTATCCAGCCCCTGATTAAACACACCTTTCACATAAACCCAGCGCGGTAACTGTCGGCACGCATCCGCCCAGCGCCGCTGATTGAGCAATTTCACCAGTGTGGAACTGCAGGCATTGCTAGTTCCCACGTTGAAGGCAAACGACACCGTAGCGTCATACACCTTCTGTGGTGGCTGTTGCTTCACACACCTTTCCAGTGCCCGCTCCACACGCAGCACGTTGGAGATCAGCCCTTCTGCTGCCTGTCGTTCCGTGATTGTTTTGCCGGGAATGACGCCCGATGTATTACCAATGCCGTCGGTCCAGACACCCGCGCTGCACTGATACGGCTGCAGACGACAGCCTTCGTAATCGGCAATCAGTTTCAGCCCTTCCACGGACGTATGAAGCTGCTGAAAGCCCGGCAGCGTGGCAGCAATAGCCAGCACGGCCCCGACAAGGCAGCGTTTAACGACTGATGGATTCATAGTCCTCCCGCGAGATCTGCCCGTCGCGCAGAAGCTGGTAGGCTTTGTGTTTGTAGTACCAGTTGATAGCCAGCATCAGCACACCAATCATCAGGCCGCCCAGCGTTGAGATATCCTTGATGGACAAATCGCCCAGCCAGGCCAGCACGACGGCGATGCAATACGTGATAAAGGCGCTGATTCGCTCAAGCGTCATAATTCAGTCCCATAGCTGGACGGTCTGCACGGTGGTGGTTGCCGGAATGTCCGGCAGCTCCACCTGCAGCCCGTGAGGTAAAAAGGGGCCGTATTCGGCAAGCCCCGGATTTGCCTTCAGTACCTGCTCCGTGACACCCTGCGTGCGCCCGTAATGACGCCAGCAAAGCGCGTCCACCGTGTCATACTGATGCGCACGCACTTTCATCAGATAAGCTCCACTGTGCAGTGCGGCGCATCCTGCACCCGGCTGATGGCCCAGCGGGCGTCACGCCACAAATCACCGCTTGCTTCCGCCAGTTCCTCGCCTCGCTTCACACCGGACGCCGTGGCGTCATAGTCCTGATAACGCTCGTTGAGCATGGCGCGTGCCCAGCAGTAAACCGCGTTGAAATAGTGCTGAATGCGCTCACTTTTGCCGTCCAACTGTTCCGCCGGAACCTCAGCCAGCGACGCATACCCCAGCATCTGCTGACGTCTGCGAAACTCATACAGCTCTGCGTTGACCTCCGAAATTGCCGACAGCGCAACCTGCTTTAAACGCGGCTGCGTCACCGTGCCGTCAGTGCGCATCACACTGCGAAACTCCGACAGGTCCACATCAGGCCAGAACGGCGTATTTCTGATGATTTCCGCCTGTTCCGGTGCCTGTTCTGGCGCAACAAACTTCATGCTGCTTTCTCCTGAAATAAAGGGCGGTGGACGGGGTTTTGATGTGGCAGAGCCTTTCGCCACCCCGTGCCGCCCGTGCGCGGGGGCACGTTCTGTCAGCGGCTGTCATTGCGCAGTCTGCGCTCCAGCTGCTGTTTGTCTTTTTTCACGCCACAGCGGGGATCGAGCTGTAACGCATGGTTGAGATGATTAAGGGCGGAAGCCGGATTGCTTTCACTCAGGACTGCGCCAATCGCTTTATGCAGACGCGCCCGTGACTGGTCCGGCATATCCAGATCGTCTGTCAGTTCCAGCGTCTGCAGCAACAGATCAGCATCAAAGCCGATGGCGGCAAGCATTGCGCTCTGCGCTGCGTCTGCCATTTCCTCTGCCAGCACGGTCTGCACGTTGCGGTTACCCAGCGGCATCACCCAGCCATGACGCAGGGCATGACGCCCGATCTCCAGCGCCCCGGCATAATCTCCGGCATCAATGCGCCACAGCATCACGTACATCAGCACGTCATCCTGCTGTGCGCCTCCGGCAGCCAGGACACCCTCCGCCCAGGCGGCGTACTTCGGCAGCAGCTCCACTTTGATTTCCGCTTTTTTGACCGTGGACTGAACGCCCTTGAGACGGCGGCGGTCTTCCGCCAGTTGCAGCAGCATCAGGTCATAGCCCGACGCGTGGCGAACACTGCCGCCCTCGCGGGCGGCCTGTTCAGCCTGAACGCGCAGGCGATGCTGCCGTGCGGGACTCAGGCTCATGGTTTATGCTCCGGCTTCTGCGGCGGTGCTGAAGTCGCCAATCTGGATGTTTTCCACCAGTGCTGCGCAGCGGTAGTCCTCAACCACATAGGCTTCGTTAACGGATTCAAAGTTTTCAATCCGGTCACGTTTCGGGTTGTCGATAACTGAACGGCGGCGGGTGTCTTCCTGCCAGTAGATGGACAGGTTATCCAGACGGGTGATCAGCAGCGCATTCGGCGGGAAGAACGGCGCACGCACGGCCTGCAGGCCACCCATGCGTTTCTGGCTGATGATCATATCGGCAGCCAGTTTTTCACTGTTTTCCTGCTCTTTGTTGACCAGCGGGAAATACTTATCAGACAACAGTTCACGACCGCAAATCACCACCAGATCGTCATCGTCCTGGTAGACCACGTCGATAAGCTCATTAACGGCATCCATCACCACGGCGTCCAGGTTGGCATATTCGCCACCTTTACCGACTTTCACCGCGCCCGGTGTGGTTTCACCGCCCGTGGTGGTGCTGCCCATGACGTGATCCGGTGCATCCTCACGGATTTTCTGCAGCCAGCCTTTATTCACATCCTGCAGCAGCGGGTTTTCGCTACGGTTGGAGGTTTTCGCACGCTTCACGCCGTTAAAGCCGATCATGATGCGGTCCAGTGCCTGACGTTTCACGATGGCGTCACGGATACGCACCTGAAAATCCTGAAACTTCGCCCACAGGTCCAGCTTCGCGTAGGTCAGCACCGTGTCAAAGTTGGTCTGCTCGCATTTATATTCCACATCGACCATCAGCGTCGGATCGACAGGTTCACGCTCTTTCGCGGTGGTATCAGTGGTTCCGGCAATGGTGCTGCCAACTCCCAACCCCAGCAGCTGACCGGACTGCTCAGTCACTGGCGTGACGTTAATCAGCGTCAGGAAAGCGGCGGACTGCTGGATCTGGTCTTCCAATGTCTGCTGCACGGACGGCTCTACGGTGAACTTGCTGGACAGTTCTTCAACTGCCACACCGTTCAGACGCGCCAGTTGCTGCAGGTAAGCGTTAAAAGCAAAGCGGGTATTCTTCTTCATCAGGTTTTGTGCTCCATCAGCAATTGGTCAGAGTGTCAGCGGGGGCGTTACCGCCTGTTGCACGCTGGCGGTAGTCCTGGCGGCTGTCTTCTTGGCTCAGCTTGTCCACCAGTTCGTTAAAGGCGGTCTGCTGTGCCTGCAGGGCTGTCTCCAGCTCAGACAGGCGCTCTTCCTGCTCAGACAGGGATTTTTCGGTGCGCGCACTCAGGTTCTGCTGCTCAGTGGCGACCAGTTCCACGGCCTTATGCACATCAGAGAACCGGGCGTCATCGGACTGCTCTTTTTTGGTGAACAGCGCCGTGACACGGGCAAACAGGGACGGCTTGTCCTCCTGGATTTCTTCCAGTTCGATCACCGTTTCCTCTGCGGCTGTAAAGAGATTGGCGGGATTCTGCTTGCGGTTTGCCAGCGGGTTATGGGCTGCACTGGCGCTGAATGTCAGCATTTCAGTGCCCAGACTGGCAGGGTCATCAGTGGCTGCCAGGCCGACCAGGTAGGCTTTGCCCGTATCAGCAAACTTCGGGCTGACTTCCATAGAGGTGAATAATTTCTGGCCTTTTTTCACCAGTTCCACCAGGGACTCCGTTGGCTCAACGTCGGCATACAGCGCCATCTTGCCTGCCAGCGGACCTTCCGTGATTTCTTCAGCAAACAGCGCCGTCACCTTACCGTAGCGGTTAAAGGTGCTGTCCGGCAGATAAGACTTGATGTGCTCAAGGTTAATCAGCGCGGTATACACCGCCGGGTTGTAGCTGGCTGCCATCTGTTCCAGCCATTCACGCTGGATTTCGCGTCCGTCGGTGGTGGCACCTTCCACCCCGATGCGAAAACGCTTTGCTTTCACTGTCATGAGCCGTGCTCCGTTAGAAAAAACTTACTGGAGCCTTATGGTTGCGGTGATGGGGGCAGTGAAACAATGCGCGGTATTTGTACCGACAACCACACAAACCGCAGGCGGGGAAAGCCTTCATTCAAGGTTGTAGGTTTGTGCCATGAACACCACACTGACACCCGCAGATCTCGATCCCCGTCGGCAGGCCATGCTGCTGTACTTTCAGGGATACCGCGTAGCCCGCATTGCTGAAATGCTGGGCGAGAAAGTTGCAACCGTTCACAGCTGGAAAAAACGCGACAAGTGGGGTGACTATGGGCCGCTGGATCAGATGCAGCTCACCACCGCCGCACGCTACTGCCAGCTCATCATGAAGGAGCACAAAGAAGGGAAAGATTTCAAAGAGATTGACCTGCTGGCGCGCCAGTCGGAGCGCCACGCGCGGATCGGCAAGTTTAACAATGGCGGCAACGAAGCTGACTTAAACCCTAACGTCGCCAACCGCAACAAAGGCCCACGCCGTCAGCCTGAAAAGAATGTTTTCACCGATGAACAGATTGAGAAGCTGGAAGAAATTTTCCATTCCTCCATGTTCAACTACCAGCGCCACTGGTGGGAAGCCGGAAAAACCAACCGCATCCGCAACCTGCTGAAGTCACGCCAGATCGGCGCGACCTTCTATTTTGCCCGTGAAGCCCTGATTGACGCCCTGCTTACCGGACGTAACCAGATTTTCCTTTCTGCCAGTAAGGCACAGGCCCACGTCTTTAAGCAGTACATCATCGACTTCGCCAAAGAAGTGGAGGTGGAGCTGAAAGGCGATCCGATGGTGCTTCCCAACGGGGCCACGCTTTACTTCCTCGGCACCAATGCCCGCACGGCCCAGAGTTACCACGGCAACCTGTATCTGGATGAATATTTCTGGATACCGAAATTCCAGGAGCTGCGCAAAGTGGCTTCCGGTATGGCTATTCACAAAAAATGGCGACAAACCTATTTTTCCACGCCATCCAGCCTGACACACAGTGCTTATCCGTTCTGGTCCGGTGCGCTGTTCAACCGTGGGCGCAACAAAGCCGATAAGGTGGACATCGACCTGTCCCACAGCAATCTGGCCCCCGGCCTGCTGTGCGCAGACGGGCAATACCGCCAGATAGTCACCGTGGAAGATGCGGTGCGCGGCGGCTGTAACCTGTTCGACCTTGACCAGTTGCGCATGGAGTACAGCCCGGACGAATACCAGAACCTGCTGATGTGCGAGTTTGTGGACGATCTCGCGTCCGTGTTCCCGCTCAGCGAGCTGCAGGCGTGCATGGTAGACAGCTGGGAAGTCTGGACTGACTTTCATGCACTGGCCCTGCGCCCGTTTGGCTGGCGCGAAGTATGGATCGGTTATGACCCGGCGAAAGGTACGCAGAATGGCGACAGCGCCGGATGCGTGGTGGTGGCACCGCCAGCCGTGCCGGGCGGCAAGTTCCGCATTCTTGAGCGTCACCAGTGGCGCGGAATGGACTTTCGCGCCCAGGCTGACGCCATCAAAAAACTGACCGAACAGTACAACGTGACCTACATCGGCATCGACTCGACAGGTGTCGGCCACGGGGTTTACGAGAACGTGAAAGCGTTTTTTCCAGCCGTCCGGGAGTTTGTCTACAACCCCAACGTTAAAAACGCCCTGGTACTCAAGGCCTACGACATTATCAGTCACCGTCGTCTGGAGTTTGACGCCGGACACACCGACATAGCGCAGTCATTTATGGCAATCCGTCGCGCCACCACCGCCAGCGGCAACCGCCCAACCTATGAAGCCAGCCGCAGCGAAGAAGCCAGCCATGCCGATCTGGCCTGGGCAACAATGCACGCACTGTTTAACGAACCGCTGCAGGGCGAATCCGCCAATACCAGCAATATTGTGGAGATTTTTTGATGGGAAAGAGTAAGAAGAACCGCGCTGCGGCGACGAAACAGATCCAGCTTAAAAGTCAAACTACAGCCGAAGCATTCAGCTTCGGCGATCCCGTTCCTGTTCTGGACCGCCGAGAACTGCTGGATTATGTGGAATGCGTACAGATGGACCGTTGGTATGAGCCGCCCGTCAGCTTTGACGGACTGGCGCGCACCTTCCGCGCTGCCGTGCATCACAGTTCCCCGATTGCAGTAAAGTGCAACATTCTGACCAGTACCTATATCCCTCACCCGCTGCTCAGCCAGCAGGCTTTTTCACGTTTTGTGCAGGACTACCTGGTATTTGGTAACGCCTACCTGGAGAAACGCACGAACCGCTTCGGTGAAGTTATCGCCCTTGAGCCTGCCCTGGCAAAATATACCCGACGCGGGTTAGACCTGGATACCTACTGGTTTGTGCAATACGGTATGACAACCCAGCCGTATCAGTTCACGAAAGGCAGCATTTTTCATCTGATGGAACCAGATATTAATCAGGAGATCTACGGCCTGCCCGGCTATCTTTCTGCCATCCCATCCGCTTTGCTCAACGAGTCCGCCACGCTGTTCCGCCGCAAATATTACATTAACGGTAGTCATGCAGGCTTCATCATGTACATGACCGATGCCGCGCAGAACCAGGAGGATGTGAACAACCTCCGCAATGCGATGAAAAGCGCCAAAGGGCCGGGCAACTTCCGCAACTTGTTTATGTACTCACCCAACGGAAAGAAAGACGGGATTCAGATCATCCCGCTGTCAGAGGTGGCGGCAAAAGATGAGTTTCTTAACATCAAGAACGTGAGCCGGGATGACATGATGGCAGCGCACCGTGTACCGCCGCAGATGATGGGGATTATGCCTAGTAATGTTGGCGGGTTTGGGGATGTTGAAAAGGCTAGTAAGGTTTTTGTCAGGAATGAGTTAATTCCGCTACAACACAGAATATCTGAAATTAACTCATGGATTGGACTTAATGAAGAACTGGTTAAATTTACCTCATATGAATTAGATTAGGCATATAGAAATGCACCTAACATCGAAAGTGAGATTAGGTGCAAATAATAATCAGCTTATTTGACCTAATAATTCTTCCGCATATTTTTTATCACTATCCATCCGTTGCTGAACAGCATCCCTAAGATGCTCTTTCAACTTATCAGGATAATTTTTACATGCATCAATCAATTTTGTTCGTAAAAGCTTAGCACCATTTACAATGGTGGCATAAGCTAAAGCATCAGCTAACTCCTTAACTTTCACATCATCAGTAATGATAGAAGGGATTGAAAAAACGTAATATTTCGCAACATAATTTTGCGTATACCAACTATCATATAACAATCCAATTAAAGCATCACCAAGATCACCTCTTCTTTTAAATTTGCTACCAAATGTATTACCCCATGTTCCTATAGCTCCTTTGGTCGCATCAGAATAGAAATCCAAATATCCTTTTTTGCACTCTTCGATGATTATATTTTCCATTCTAATTAAAACATCATCAGGAAGATTTCTCCATGCGCTCGGCTTAATTATTCTAAATACATTAGCAAACTCAACATTATTGCTAGCCTTGCGTAACTCATCACCTAGCAACCGCATTGCGGCTTTTTCTTCCTCTCCTGAAAAGCGTTGGTTTATTGCTTTGAATATAGAATCAATTTCCTTGGTTGGCCTTTCATTAAAGCGAGAAATTAAACTTTGGAAAAAATCTAGTAGTTTTTTTTCTGGAATTTGTGATATTAAAGCTTCTGCATAATCAGAATTATTTACAAAGTGAACCTCATAAATTCTTTCAAGAATTGCTGTGTAATCGAACTCAGCAACATCTCTTTTTAAATACTTAATAAAAGTATCCAACATGATCAATATTCTCATGCAGGAATCTTCTGTATCAGGGAAATTGTCATGTGTCCTTGGATTTCTTATACACTGATAGTAGCCTCTTAATAGTGCTTCAAATCCGCGCTGTTCGTCCTGCTCTGATACAGATTGAAGACTATTAATTTGGATTCTAGGTGATTGTCCACCCAAAACAGTACCAACAAGCTGAGCCCCATCCCCTTCACATTGCCCTTTTTCACGCAGCAAAGTTGTTAGATATTTGGTTCCTGCAAGTATTGCATCCGAAAATTGGTTGTTTTCCAGCCTATTACCAATCGCTTCAACTAATTCCGCATCGAAATTATTTGTATTAAAGTTATTTTTTACAAACATCACACTCCCCTTTTTTTGAAAGGGTATTGTATTGAACCTTGTTAAGATTTCTCAGATAAGTATCACACTATCTCGAGTTGCGCGCGCTCGTATCCCCGCCACGCCTGCCCGCTTTATGTAGTAGTTTTCATGCACCTGCATGACATGAGCAAAAGCCCGCCAGTTCTGGCATGTCTTAGCCAAACCGATCCTCAAACGATCATGCGAACTCATGCAGCATAGACATGCATGACATGAAAATCGGTCAAACCTTGAAACCAGTCATAAATATGAGCCAGCTTAATACACACTAAATAGCTGCGTCTAATACTGCTACACCTGCCGTTTACTGACATGTGGCATGTCGCGTAAGGACAACATACTGTAGGCCAGATACAGCAGGATCAGGCGAAGAAAACGGCCCCACGCCTTACCCAGCAAGGGCCAAGGGCTAACCGAAAGTGGAGCATTATTCCGCGCAGTTATTTAGTGTCAGCTCTTTTGAGCTAAAATCAAGTTTCAACATGAGGGTCTGTGCAGGCTTTCTCATCCCGCTAATTTATACAGCACACCTATATGGCTATGAGTTTGTCATGCCCGCTAATCCTGTTAGGATTAGCCTTGTTTTTTTACGATTGGGATAGGGATATGAAGAAATTAACTGGCGTAATTGCTTTTGCTCTGCTGCTTACTGCTTGTGACAAACCGAAGATCGATGCATCAAGCGATCAGTCGATGAAAGAGTCCATTCAAAAAGTAAGAGAGTCCTTACCTGCAGATAAAAAAGCTCAGTTTGATGATGCAGTTAAAGTCGTTGCCTTTAGCCAAATCAACATGAGAGAGCTAATGCAGGCTGGAACGTCTTCTGGGGGCGTCTACGAAACAAAAATTAAGTCAGCGTTGGAAGGTAAAACTGGTGATGAGGTTATAAATTACGCACAAACTATTCGCCTTGAGCGTGAGAAGAGAGAGAAAGAACAGGCTCTGCAAGAAATAAAAGAACTGGAAGCCAAACAAACCTCTGCAACACAGGCTGCGGAAAAAATGAAAGCCTTCAAGGTCGAACGTTCCCGTTTTTATTTCCAGAAAGAGGATTACGGCAATGATCAGCCAATTCTGGATATTAGCGTTGAAAACGGAACAGACAAAGCGGTTGCCAGAGTATTCTTTAAAGGAGTTATTGCCAGCCCAGGAAGAAGCGTCCCTTGGTTCTCTGACGTATTCAACTATAAAATTTCTGGAGGTCTGGAACCAGGTGAGAAAGCCAACTGGAAATTAGCCCCTAATAGATACTCTGATTGGGGAAAACTTAAAGTTCCGGCTGATGCTATATTTACCGTCACAGTCATTGGCCTTGAAGACGCAGATGGGAAATCGATCTATGGTGACGCCGAGTTTTCAGAACGCGATGCTGACAGACTGAATCAACTTAGAGATAAGTACCTTTCTAAATAATCAAAATTAAAGCTACTTCAGCATAGTCCCTGAGAATATATATCAGGGACTACCAAATCACGGCAGATACCCCTTAGTTAAATAATGCTAAACGCTTAGAAAGAGACCATGAAACGTATAACTTTCTCCTTTACGTTAGTAGCAATCATCATAGCCTTAGCTGGATGTGCTTTGCCAGATAAAGACGGCGACTTCGGAGCTTATGTTCATGCCTGTCAGCAATATGCATACGGAAAATCCTATGCCTTTGAGAATAGAGACTTCGCGTATAAGGTCTGTAAGGACGCGGCGAAACTGTGGAGTGAAGAAGTTCCTGGCTATATCATCAGGCAAATTCAACTACATCCTGAAATACCCAGCGAAGAAATTAAATATGCAGCCATGGCCGGCTCTTTGGGTAACAACTAAATCAACTTATGAGAAAGGGGCTTAATGCCCCTTTTCGGTTCCCTTATCAAGTCCTAACGAAACAAGCTCAACTGATTACATCCATCGACCTACTGTATTCATGGCTTCGAATTTTCGCCATCAACTCATCAGTCAATTCAGAAACCCACTGCAGAGCTAGCCCCTTCTCTTCATCACTACACTCACTAGCCGCTACAAGCTTAAGAAAAAAATCAATGCGCTGGAGCTTCAAAGACTCCAAAAAATAGTCCTGCATCTTTCCTCCTATAACACCATACGCAATACTGTACATATAACCACTGTTTATATTTACAGTATATAATAATCTTACTGATGTAAAACGTTTTTTTACGTTCATCAGCCTGATATGCCTGGTATTATTAAGAGCACGAATTGTTAACCCGCGTGATTAATACAGGTTCCGCCACTTATCATCTTCCTGCAAACGCTGGTTCCGATAGAAGATACGCAGGCCTGCTCCTGACGGAATACTGCCACCGCAAAGGAGCAAATCGACCTCTTTCTCGCTGCCATCAAATCCTCTGGACTTCAGTTCATAGACGAGCTGCTGACGCTGATACTCTGTAATTCGCTGTTTGTAGTCTTTACGCCGTTTCGGTTTAACCAGGCGCAATCTTGCTGCCAGTTCCCGGCGCTCTTTTTTGCTCATACTGTGCAGGTAATCGTGCAATTCCTTGTCATCCATGCAGGTAATGTCCGTTCTGGTATCCCCATCTGCTGATTCATCTTTCTCATGTTGGTTCAAATTTTCAGCAAGGGGACAGTTATTGCCACGAGTCCAAGGGGCGCAAGCGCCCTGGTCGGCTGCCGCCTCCTGAACGTCAACGGCTTTACGAACCATTTTCCACTTCACTGCATGAGTGCAGATCTTGCCCTCTGCAATGGGTGACCAGATGCCATAAATACGAATGCCGTGATCGCCATAGGCGGTCGGCTCTTCGTTGATTTCATAAGCGGTTCTGATGAGGTGATATTTACGGGGAACCAGTACGCCGCCCTGCTTCATGATGTAGGTGGCAAAACAACCAGCATCAGCAGCAGCCAGGATGGCATCAAGGCGCGGGTTATCCAGTACCGGCGCACCTGCTTTTTTGTCCCCCTTTTGCCTTGCCGCCTGACCAGCCAGCAATCGCAGTTCACGGTAAGCCTGACGCCCCGGAATGCCAAAGAAGCGGAATTGCTGAACACGATGCAAAGACGCCCAGGCATTCACGTATTCAGCGTTATCACGCAGAGATTTACCCGTTTCCTTGCTGATCTCGCCAGCCAGACCACGCCCGTCAATGTTCTTACTGATGTATTTCGCTATGTAGCTTGTCGGCGTTCCTTTGCGCGGGTTAATCAGCTCAGACTTAAAGCGCGGCCCCGTGTTATTGCCCAGCTCCTCGCGGTCTTCACGGATAGCAAACTTACGCAACAATGCTGTAATGGCGCGGCGGTCTTTTTTGCGCATGAAACACAACAGGTGCCAGTGAACTGTGCCGTCGTGATGCGGCTCAGCCACCCGCACGCCATACCAGCGCAACCCGGCTTTGTGCATCGCCTTACGAAATGCAGCAAACATACCGACCAGATAATCGCTGCTTTGTCTTACCGTCGCATTTGTCCAGGTCGGGTTGGGCCTGCCGTTATTTAGCGTGGAATGGAAACGTGACGGACAGGTGATGGTGTAGAAAACGGCGCAGTCACCGCGCATTTCCGCGATAAGCTCCAGACCTTTAACACAGGCCATCATCTCATTGCGGCGATGCGCAGGGTTGCTGCTGCTGGCGTTTACCACATCCTCCATGTCTAGCGTGTCGCCGTCTTCGTTCACCAGTTCATGAGAACGGAAAAACTCCAGCGACTTACGGCGCTGCTCACGTTTATGCAACACGGCTTCATAGCTGACATAGGGAGATGCTTTTTTGCTGACAAGGCAGACAGCACGCAACTGCTCTTCCCGCCATTCGCAACGCATCTTCCATAATTTCCGATACCACCAGTCGGCGCACAACATACGCGCCAGCGAACCCGGAATGAGTTCATAGGGCACGGGTTTACGGCGGTTTCTTTTCCGACGGAGTTGCTCAAACGCAGGCGGGATGACATCCAGACGCAGGGTTTCCGCTGCCACCCTTTCCCATGTATTGCGGATTTCTTCTGGCTTAACGTCATCGGTGGCATACAAATCGCCACAAGCGGCATCAAGGCACATACTCATATGCGCAGCTACCAGGGTGGACAGGCGTTTCACCTGATCCTGACTCATTTCAGGCAGGATCAGCAGGCCGTCCAGCCCTTCATGGCTTGCCATAAAGCGAAAAGATGCAGATAGCTGACTGTCGCGTACATGCTCCAGTCGTTCCAGACATGGCTTAATCGTCTCACGTAAATAGCGGGAATAAGCCTTTGGCCTGCCCAGGCTGCTGAAGTATTCAATACGTTGCATCAGCGGCTTGCTGATATGGGAAGGCTGGGCGTTGACGTCCGCCAGAATGACCATATCCGGATTAAAACGCTGCTGCTCATGCGCCAGCTTTGCCCGACTAATGAGCTTATCCTGTTCCATTTCGCGCTGGACAGGATCACGGGATTCATTAAAGAAATAACGCTCCCAGACCTGATCACTCAGCGCCTCACGGCGCAGCTGTTCCTGCTCGTTATCGGCAGCGTACAGAGTGATCAGGTTTGAAAGCGTAGAAACCGGCGCAACTTCCACCGGGTCCAGATAAGGGTTAATGGCCTTTTTCGAGCTGTTCCATGAGAACGATGCGGCAGCTTCGTTAAAGCCGCAGCAGTTGTTCATATCGGCATGACTCATGCACGTACTCCGTACACGGCAGAACTATCCACGCCACGCGAATAATCAAATCCCACCCAGCAGCGCGGCCCGGAAACAGCAATGATTTCTGTTGCTGATTTACCCTCGCCAGCTGCCACACCGATGCTGCGTTTTGCCTTGATGTAGTGGTGAGTAAAATTGCGATACAGCGAACGGATCAGGGATGTGTCACTGTTAGAAACAATGACCGGATGTCCTTCTGATGACCGATGTTCAAGAACAGATGCCAGGTGATACTGGTCATCTTCAGTGAAGCCGTCAGTGTGATAGCCGGAAAACGTACCGTCATACGGCGGATCGCAATACACCACATCCCCCGCCTTCAACATCGCCAGCGTTTCATCAAAGCTGGCGCAGATAAACGTTGCTCGCTGGGCCTTTTCTGCAAATGCGCGAATTTCTTTTTCAGGGAAATACGGATTTTTATAATTACCGTAGGGAATGTTGAAATGCCCGCTCTTGTTATAGCGACATAAACCACGGTAACCGTGACGATTGAGATACAGGAAATATACCGCTTTCATGAAATCAGTAATTTCAGTTGAGTAATTAAACTCCTGCCTTATGTTGTAATAAGCCACCTCCCTGTTTGCGATCTCAAATAAAACTCTGGCGCGAGATATAAACGATTCACAATCAGCGGCAACCTTTTTATAGAGGTTGATTAAATCAGGATTAATATCCGCAACCAGATAGCTGGGATAATCCGTCTCCATCATCACAGCACAGGAACCCGCGAAAGGTTCAACCAGTCGCGGGCCAGCAGGAAGATGTTTTTTCAGTTCGGACATTATGGCAGTTTTATTTCCCGCCCATTTCAGGATGGTGCTCATACAGCACCTCCGTTGTAATGTTTGCCTTTCAGCTCTGCGATTTCCTGACAGGTAATGCAAAGCTGCACACCCGGAATGGCACGGCGGCGTGCTGGCGGAATTGGCGCTTCACACTCAATGCAAAGCACGCGGGACACGCCCGGCGTTTTGGCACGGGCAGCACGGATATGGCGTTGGCGTTCTTCTTCAACGCGCTGCTGTACGAGATCCATTGCATCAGCCATTAGTGGATCTCCTGCGCTTCGTTCTGGATTGCTTCAGCAGTCACACGAAGCAGTTCTGCCGCTTCGACGTGGGTTAGCTGGCGGGATGTGATATGACACGCCAGGCTATCAAGGCGAGCTGCCATTGCTTCAGCCCTTGCCCGGCGTTCTTCCAGACGAGCCTCTGTCAGTAAAATATTAAGCCCTGCGTCATCCGATCCGGTTTTGGTCGAGAGGGTTTCAATATTACGCATAATCAATTCTCCTGAATTTAGATAAAGGGATGCCCGGCGGGTTTACGCCATTAATTTCATTAGTTGGTTAATTCGGCATGGTTAGCCGTCTGGGAAATAAGCTCACCACTGCACGAAAATGATTCATTGCTTTAATCAACTCCCGCTTTTCGTCAGTGGTCAGCTCATTAATGCTGATGCTATGACGTTCAGCTGGAATTTTTGCCATAAAGAATATGGCAGCCAGTGCCCGCTTATTTTGTTCGCTATTAATATCCCGTGAATCACGCATATCTTTAATAAACCGCTCAAGCTCTGACTCAATATTCAGGCCAAAAACTTTCGCCCTTAACTCCGCAATGTGATTAAGTCCATTCAGGCGTTCACCGGGGCTTAATGGAACAGTCGCCGCAGTGCCTTCAATAGCCATTTGTTCCCCCGTTTTTTCGTAGATAGTTCTGCCAGCAATTCATCTTGTGAACGGCACGGATGCCAGCGTTTACCATCCTCCCCCATGATCCAGCCGTGACCGTAATGCATTGCCGGGCTTTGTTTAACCAGCAGCGATGCAAATGATGGTTCTTTCGTCAGCATAAGCACCTCACAGCAAACCAAATGAAGCACCGAGGCCAGTCACGGTATCAACTGCACTCGCCATCGCAGGATTAGCCTGTAAACGGGCCTGCAATGAAACAGCCGCCAGCGCCATCAGTCGTGTTACAGAGTTAATGCTGCTGATAGCATCACGACGACCGGCACAGGTTTTTACATCGCCAGACACCGCACCTGCAGCAACACGCCCGATCTCTGCGGTTGCACTCATGACGTAATGTGGCAGTTTCTCTTTTGCCACCTCATTAATCGGTACACATGGCAGACAATGAATCTGTGCCAGAAAACCATCTACCAGCGTTGAATCTTCAGTCAGATCGGTAAGCAGCCAGATTTCTGGTGCGGTTAATAAATGAGGCTGAGCTGGGTTCAGCTTGTTCCGCAGAATCTGCACATTCATGCCTGCACGTTCTGCCAGTTGCACCAGATTGTGGCGCAGTGCAAATGCACGACAGGCTTCATCAAAATGTGGATGTTTGGAAACTTGGTAATCAAACATGGTCAATGCCTCTGATGTATTTCAGAATCGAACTAATTAAGGTTTAGATTGCATTCTGAAAGCGCATCAACGGTCATTGCTGCTATGTTGATCATCACTTTTTCGCGTTTTTTATCTTTGCGCAGACGGTGACGGATAAGGCGTCCATCAGCCAACATGTCATTGATGGTATCGATGGATAGCCCTGTCAGCTCGCTATAGCGTTCAATAGTCACATGAGGCGTGGTAAGAGTGATTGAAATGTTAGGTCTCATGATGCAACATTCCTCGTTTAATGATGATTAATCAGGACGAATACGGATCGTTTGTATTTTGTGAACACCATAAACATACGATCGCACGGTGAAATCGTCAAGATAAAAGTTCACTTGGAGTGACCATGAATTTGGAGAAAGGCGGACGAGGCGCCATAGAGCGCATGGTAGAAGCTTATGGATTCAAGACTCGACAGGCGTTGTGCGATCATTTAGGAATCTCTAAAAGTACACTCGCCACACGCTACATGCGTGACTCATTCCCAGCAGAATGGGTAATCCAGTGCGCCCTTGAAACAGGCACCTCGCTTAATTGGCTCACAACCGGGCATGGTTCAAAGCAAACTTCAGGTAATACAAATACTATGGAAGTTGCTAAATATGTATTATCTGATGGGGCCTTGTGTGAAGACGGTTTTTATATTTTCGATAGAGAATTTCTACCGTCGGCATTCAAGAATCTTTTTGTAATCACAGATAATAATTCTGAATTTATTTGTGATAAGGAATTTGATGATATACGTGATGGTAAATGGGTAATAAGTATTGATGGCGAAATAACGATCCGTGACATTACTCGTTTACCCGGTGGAAGAATCTTCGTCGAGGGTGGAAACAGAGCCTTTGAATGTAAGATAGAAGACATTGAAATAATTGGTAAAATTATAAGTTTAACAGTCAAGTATGTTAAATAGCACCGGGAGGAAATTATGCTTGGTAAGGTATTTTTTGTGGTTTTGTCATGTTCTTTGTTATTAAACCCACTAGCTACCTATGCTAGAAATTATCCCTGCTCAGGGAAAAAGGGAGGTGTTTCTCACTGTACCTCTGATGGCAAATTCGTTTGCAATGATGGAACTATTAGTAAATCCAAAAAAATCTGTACTAAAAACTCACGATAACTTTTGCTTTTATATCTGCGCCTAAAATAAAAATGAGCCACAGGTTAAACGCAAAAGTTACATGATCATATAGCAAAAAGAATAGCCTACTTCATTATGGCTTCAGTGAGATGTATGGTCGCAGGATTTCATACATTGACACTGGTTATACATACAGTAAAAATGCTCTCTATTGGAGGGCATTTTTTATGGCTGTACGAAAACTCACCACAGGAAAATGGCTTTGCGAATGTTACCCCGCCGGACGTAGTGGGCGTCGTGTGCGTAAACAATTCGCCACCAAAGGCGAAGCACTGGCTTTTGAGCGTCACACGATGGAAGAAACCGAAGCAAAGCCCTGGCTAGGTGAATCAGTGGATCGTCGAACACTGAAAGACGTGGTTGAGCTATGGTTCAAACTACATGGTAAATCACTGACTGCTGGGCAGCATGTCTATGACAAATTGCTGCTGATGGTTGACGCTCTGGGCAATCCCCTTGCAACTGATCTAACCTCTAAAATGTTTGCCCACTATCGAGATAAACGCCTGACAGGTGAGATCTACTTCAGCGAGAAATGGAAGAAAGGAGCAAGCCCGGTCACCATTAACCTGGAGCAAAGCTATCTAAGTAGTGTTTTTAGCGAACTATCCCGCCTGGGCGAATGGTCGTATCCGAACCCACTGGAGAACATGCGAAAATTCACCATCGCAGAAAAAGAGATGGCATGGCTTACCCATGAGCAGATTGTTGAATTACTGGCTGATTGCAAACGTCAGGACCCAATTCTGGCACTGGTAGTTAAGATATGCTTAAGCACAGGCGCACGCTGGCGAGAAGCCGTAAATCTTACTCGTTCACAGGTGACCAAATACCGAATTACCTTTGTAAGAACGAAGGGGAAGAAAAACAGAAGCATCCCTATCAGTAAAGAGCTTTACGAAGAGATCATGGCGCTTGATGGGTTCAATTTCTTCACAGACTGCTATTTTCAATTTTTATCCGTGATGGAAAAAACGTCTATCGTGCTCCCTCGCGGTCAACTCACACACGTTCTGCGCCATACGTTTGCGGCGCACTTCATGATGTCGGGTGGAAACATTCTGGCCTTACAAAAAATTCTCGGACACCACGATATAAAAATGACTATGCGTTACGCACATCTGGCACCGGATCATCTGGAAACGGCGCTCCGTTTCAATCCTCTGGCAACGCTGCCAAGTGGCGACAAAGTGGCGGCAGCGGTTGGCATTACCCCGTAATAACCACCACTGACCACCAACCTAACTTATTGATTATCTTGCAAGTCGTTGTTTTCACTAACCCATTTACATAAATGGGTTTTTTGTTATCTAAAATTTATCTACTACCCTGCAACCCTCTCAACCATCCTCAAAATCTCCTCGCGCGATAGCGGCTTACGGTCGGTGACAAAATGCAGCGTCATCCCCTCAATAAACGCATCAAGCGCGCGGGCGGTTCCGGGTTCAAACCATTGTTCGAGCGTTTGCTGACTGCGCTGCATCCAGTTTTGCATTACCGTTTTTAATAGCGGTTTTCGGCTAGCCAGCGCGTAGAGCTGGTACATCAGCTCCATATTATCCGGCGTTGCAACCTGTGAGCTGTAGATCATATCGGTGATAGCCTGGCATGCGCCTTGAGCATCACTAACATCGCTAAAAAATGCCTGATATTGCCGGGACATAATCTCAGTAAAACTGCTGAACGCCTCCAGCAACAACTCATCAATTCCTGAAAAATAGTAGGTCATCGATCCCAACGGTACCCCGGCAAGGGTAGCAATTTTGCGGTGCGTAACAGCATGTATTCCGTAAAGTTTCACCGCCTCCAGCGTGGCCTGGATAATTTTTTCTCGCCGTTGCGGATCGTTAGCGCGACGCATGTCATTTCCTCTGTCTGCAATTGTGTACAAATGTACACAACCTTGCTAATGTTGTCTTCCCTCTTCTTATTTTGACGTGATCTATGACCGTAAATTCTTCACGTAATGCATTGAAACGCCGAACCTGGGCGCTGTTTATGTTCTTCTTTTTGCCAGGCCTGTTAATGGCGTCCTGGGCAACCCGTACGCCTGCTATCCGCGATATTCTCTCTGTCTCGATCGCTGAAATGGGCGGTGTTCTCTTTGGTCTGTCGATCGGTTCGATGAGCGGTATTCTCTGCTCGGCGTGGTTAGTGAAACGCTTTGGGACACGTAATGTCATCCTGGTCACGATGTCCTGCGCATTGATCGGGATGATGATATTAAGTCTGGCACTCTGGCTGACATCGCCCCTGCTCTTTGCCGTTGGTCTCGGCGTCTTTGGGGCAAGTTTTGGTTCTGCGGAAGTGGCGATAAACGTTGAAGGTGCCGCCGTTGAGCGAGAAATGAATAAAACGGTTTTGCCGATGATGCACGGTTTTTATAGCCTGGGCACGCTGGCAGGCGCTGGTGTCGGGATGGCACTGACGGCCTTTGGCGTTCCGGCAACGGTGCACATTTTATTGGCGGCGCTGGTAGGTATCGCGCCTATTTATATCGCCATTCAGGCAATCCCTGACGGTACGGGCAAAAATGCTGCCGATGGCACCCAGCATGGCGAAAAAGGCGTACCTTTTTATCGCGATATCCAGTTGCTGCTGATTGGTGTTGTGGTGCTGGCGATGGCCTTTGCCGAAGGTTCTGCCAACGACTGGTTACCCTTATTAATGGTTGACGGTCACGGTTTTAGCCCCACTTCCGGCTCGCTGATTTATGCCGGTTTTACCCTGGGGATGACCGTTGGACGCTTCACTGGCGGTTGGTTCATCGACCGTTACAGTCGCGTTGCCGTGGTTCGGGCCAGTGCGCTAATGGGGGCGTTGGGTATTGGGCTGATTATTTTTGTCGATAGCGCCTGGGTCGCTGGGGTGTCTGTTGTACTCTGGGGAATGGGTGCCTCGCTGGGCTTCCCGCTGACCATTTCTGCCGCCAGCGATACCGGCCCCGATGCACCAACCCGCGTCAGTGTGGTAGCAACGACCGGTTATCTGGCTTTCCTCGTCGGGCCGCCGCTGCTGGGCTATCTCGGCGAACATTATGGATTACGTAGTGCAATGCTGGTTGTACTGGCGCTGGTTATTCTCGCGGCTATTGTCGCGAAAGCCGTCGCCAAACCCGATACCAAAACGCAGACGGCGATGGAGAATAGTTGATGAGCATTAAATTAATTGCGGTAGACATGGATGGTACTTTCTTAAGCGATCAAAAAACCTATAACCGTGAGCGGTTTATGGCTCAGTATCAGCAAATGAAAGCACAAGGCATTCGCTTTGTGGTCGCCAGCGGGAATCAATATTATCAGTTGATCTCTTTCTTCCCTGAAATTGCTAATGAAATTGCCTTTGTGGCTGAAAACGGCGGCTGGGTAGTGAGTGAAGGCAAAGATGTTTTTAATGGCGAGCTGTCGAAGGATGCCTTTACTACTGTCGTGGAACATTTGCTGACGCGCCCGGAAGTGGAAATTATTGCCTGCGGAAAAAATAGCGCCTATACGCTCAAAAAATATGACGATGCCATGAAAACGGTGGCGGAAATGTATTATCACCGTCTGGAATACGTCGATAACTTTGACAACTTAGAAGATATTTTCTTTAAGTTTGGCCTGAATCTTTCCGATGAACTGATTCCACAAGTACAAAAAGCATTACATGAGGCCATCGGCGATATTATGGTGCCAGTCCACACCGGCAACGGCAGCATCGATCTGATTATCCCCGGCGTACATAAAGCCAATGGCCTTCGCCAACTACAGAAATTATGGGGAATAGACGACAGCGAAGTGGTGGTCTTTGGCGATGGCGGTAACGATATTGAGATGCTGCGTCAGGCAGGCTTTAGTTTTGCAATGGAAAATGCCGGCAGCGCGGTCGTCGCAGCGGCAAAATACCGGGCAGGCTCCAATAACCGTGAAGGCGTACTGGATGTGATCGATAAAGTGCTTAAATACGAAGCGCCATTTGACCAATAAAAACGGCAGCACGCCCGGCAACACAATACCTGAATGAAGGCTGCATAATTCGCGGAAATTAACCCGCTGCATTATTTCAGGCGAAATGATTATGAAAAATTGTCTACTGTTGGGCGCGCTTTTAATGGGCTTTACTGGTGTGGCGATGGCGCAAAGTGTCACCGTCGATGTGCCGAGTGGATACAAAGTGGTTGTAGTTCCTGATTCAGTCAGCGTTCCACAAGCGGTCAGCGTCGCGACTGTGCCGCAAACCGTCTATGTGGCTCCTGCGCCAGCTCCGGCTTACCGCCCGCATCCTTATGCTCGCCATCTTGCCAGCGTAGGTGAAGGGATGGTTATCGAACACCAGATTGACGACCATCACCATTAATTCGAGAATGCCTGATCGCACAAAGCAGTCAGGCATTTTTTACCCTTCGTGAGAATTTCCCATCTGTTTATCTTTTAAAAAGATAACCATCAGCGACAGCCACAAAATTCCGTTGACAAGGTTGAAGAGATTAAACTGTCCGTTGCCCCCGTTCAGCCAGGCATGTTTGCTGATTTCAATACCAACGGTAAAGATCAGCATTTGCAGCATTCCCATCGCCGCAGAAACCGTACCTTTACTCATATCGCTGGCAAACAGGGTTAATCGCACCAGTCCCGCATTCGCCAGACCAATACCGAAAGCATAAATACTTAACCCGGCAGTCATCCATAAATACGCGTGCGATGAGATAACCGTTGCCGCAGCAGCGACCAACAGACCAATCATAATCGGCCAGCCGCCCATAATTATCAGCGAACGTACGGTGCGGCGCGAGGTCAGACGCGCTAACAGCAAGTTACCCGCAATTAACGCCCCGAAAATAGGCATTTGCAGCAAGCCATATTCATAGCTGCTCAACTGCTCGCCGGTAATGATGATAATCGGCGACTGGGCGATCCACGCCAGCAATGGCAGGCTAACGAATCCCAGCGCCAGCGCCCCCGCCACAAAGCGGCCGTTCTTCAGCACCAGCTTATAGTCACGACCGAGTTCTTTCAGTGACAGTTTCTCGCCTATACGCGTGGCGGTTTCAGGCATGGCTCGTTGCAGACCGAAAAAGGAGATCGCTGCCAATGCGGCAAACAAAACAAACATCCCCTCCCAGGGCAGCACATGGATCCACGCCGCGCCCACCAGCGGACCAAGTAGCGGAGCAATCAGCGCCACGTTCGCCATCAGCGCGGTGATCTTGATACAAACCGCCTCTTCGAAGGATTCCTGAATTGCGGCGTATCCCACAGCGCCAATGAAACAGAGGCTTATGCCCTGCAAGAAGCGCAACAGGGTGAATTGTTCAATGTTTTGCGCCAGCAATATTGCCAGACAGGTGACGATAAACCACACCACTCCCGCCAGCATCACCGGACGGCGACCAATACGATCCGACAGCGGCCCCAGCAGCCATTGTAAAAACATCCCGCCCGCCAGATACGCGGTCATCGAAGTAGGAACCCAATCAATGCCCGCCTGATATTGTTCCACCACGGCCAACATACCGGGTTGAATCATATCGTTGCCGATATAGGTTGAAAATTCGTAAAGCACCAGACAGAGAGGGAAAAGTAACGCCTGACGTCCAAGCCTGGCACCGGAAGCTAATTTATTTTGCATGCAATTTCTTCGCCAATAATAATCGCGCAGAGTTTAATAAAAGCGCAGCTAACGAGAAAGCGAATTTTGTAGCTGAAACCACGGTTAAGCACATTCTTACATTATTGCGAGTATAGCTACGCTTTCTTTAAGTTTTATTTAACCTATGCCCGTTACAATCACCCACCGTAAACAGGCCGCTTGAGGGAAATAAGACGATGCCGCTTTACCCAGTTTAACCTGTACTTTATTCTCAACGACTTGCCTGTATTGGCTCCCTTTTAATCACTTTGCGTCGGGAAGTTATGCTGGAAAATTTGAATCTCTCTCTATTCTCTCTTATTAACGCGACGCCAGACTCGGCTCCGTGGATGATCTCGTTGGCGATTTTTATTGCTAAAGATTTGATTACCGTGGTGCCGTTGCTGGCCGTGGTACTTTGGTTGTGGGGGCTTACAGCACAACGGCAACTGGTGATAAAAATCGCTATCGCGCTGGCGGTCAGCCTGTTTGTGTCCTGGACGATGGGACATCTTTTTCCGCACGACCGACCCTTTGTCGAAAATATCGGCTATAACTTCCTGCATCATGCGGCGGATGACTCATTCCCAAGCGATCACGGTACGGTGATTTTCACCTTTGCACTGGCATTTTTATGCTGGCATCGCCTGTGGTCCGGCTCACTTTTAATGGTGCTGGCCGTCGTCATTGCCTGGTCGCGCGTTTATCTTGGCGTCCACTGGCCGCTGGATATGCTCGGTGGATTGCTGGCAGGTATGATTGGCTGCCTTAGTGCCCAGATTATCTGGCAAGCGATGGGGCATAAACTCTATCAACGTCTGCAATCGTGGTATCGCGTCTGTTTTGCATTACCGATCCGCAAAGGCTGGGTGCGTGACTGATCTCTGCTAAAAAGTGTAGTATTGAGCGGCTCGCTTCAATAACTATTCAGAGGGATTATGGAAACACGTCGCGAAGAGCGTATCGGGCAGCTGCTGCAAGAATTAAAACGCAGCGATAAGTTACATCTTAAAGACGCCGCCGCCCTGCTTGGGGTTTCGGAGATGACGATTCGTCGCGATCTGAACAACCACAGTGCGCCCGTCGTTTTGCTCGGCGGCTATATTGTTCTGGAACCGCGCAGTGCCAGCCATTACCTGTTAAGCGATCAAAAATCCCGCCTGGTGGAAGAAAAACGCCGGGCGGCAAAACTGGCTGCGACGCTGGTAGAACCCGATCAGACCCTCTTTTTTGACTGTGGCACCACCACGCCGTGGATTATTGAAGCGATTGATAATGAAATCCCTTTTACCGCCGTTTGTTATTCGCTAAATACCTTTCTGGCGCTGAAAGAGAAACCCCATTGCCGCGCGTTTCTTTGCGGTGGTGAATTTCACGCCAGCAACGCCATTTTCAAACCCATCGATTTTCAGCAAACGCTGAATAATTTTTGCCCGGATATCGCTTTTTATTCTGCGGCGGGCGTGCATGTCAGTAAAGGCGCTACCTGTTTTAATCTTGAAGAGTTGCCGGTAAAACACTGGGCCATGTCGATGGCGCAAAAGCATGTGCTGGTTGTCGACCACAGTAAATTTGGCAAGGTGCGTCCGGCGCGCATGGGTGACCTGAAACGCTTTGATATTGTGGTGAGCGATTGTTGCCCGGAAGATGAGTATGTGAAGTACGCGCAGACGCAGCGCATTAAGTTGATGTATTAATGACGTATAACCGGATGACGTTTCGCGCCATCCGGTTATCAGAAGATTAAGAGAACCAGCTGCCGAACCACTGATGGAATTTCATCATCACGAAATCCCACACCCGACCAAAGAATCCGCCCTCTTCCACATTTTCCATCACGATCAGCGGACGCTGCTCAATGGATTTACCGTTAAGCTGGAAATCAATGGTCCCGACAACCTGACCTTTTTTCAGCGGTGCGGTAAGCTGCGGTTCCGTTAACGTATAACTCGCTTTCAGGTTTTTCAGCTGCCCACGCGGTATGGTCACGGAGCCCGCTTCGCCTGCCCCGAGATTCACTTCGCTCTTATCACCAAACCAGACGCGCTGAGTCACAAAGGTGGCATCAGGTTTAATTGGCGTCACAGTTTCAAAGAAGCGGAAACCCCAGGTCAATAATTTCTCAGACTCATTAAAACGGATACGGTCGGTTTTCGCCCCCAGCACTACGGAGATTAAACGCATATCGCCCTGGGTAGCCGAAGCAACCAGATTATATCCCGCGCCTGCCGTGGTTCCTGTCTTCATGCCATCAACATTCAGATTGCTGCTCCACAGCAGACGGTTACGGTTAGGCTGACGAATTTTGTTGAAGGTGAACTCTTTCTCTTTATGAATGGCGTACTCTTCCGGCACATCGTGGATCAATGCTTTGCCCAGCAATGCCATATCGCGCGCGGTACTGAACTGCCCCGGCGCATCCAGACCGTGCACCGTCTGGAAGGTAGTGTTGGTCAGACCCAGTTTTTTGGCATAACCATTCATCAAACCAATAAATGACTCCTGGCTCCCGGCAACGTAATCGGCCAGCGCAATACAGGCGTCATTACCGGACTGGATAATCACACCTTTGTTCAAGTCTGCCACCGAAACCTGATCGCCCGGTTTGAGGAACATTACCGATGAACCACGCAGTGCCGGATTTCCCGTCGCCCAGGCATCTTTACCGACCGTCACCATATCGGTGAGTTTAATCTTATCGGCCTTAAGCGCCTGCCCAACCACATAGCTGGTCATGATTTTAGTCAGGCTCGCGGGATCCAGTTTCTCATCCGCGTTGCCTTCTGCCAGCACTTTACCGCTGGCGTAATCCATTAAAATCCATGCACGCGCATCCACGCTCGGCGCTTCAACGGTTTGTTCCGCCGCGAATGCCGTTGGGGCAAAAAGGAATAAAAATGCAGAACCCGCTGCAAGACCACGAAGGAGAGAGGAGTATTGCGTCATAAATGCCACCCGAGTATCCATTCAAAAAAAATACGTTATATCGCCGTATGATAAGTTCGGTGATTAATAACGCACACACAAACTTAAAGAAACCGTAAGTTGGTAAAGTTTTTAAAGTTTATGCAATATCCTGCCGCTTCGCTGCTTCTGGTGTCATTTTTTTGCCAGCTGTTGCTTAAAAGTTAACTTTACTTCACCATCGGAGTCCTGTTCAGCCTGTGGCTGCCTGTCGGAAAAGGGGTGAGTATGATTACGCTGTGGGGTCGGAATAATTCAACTAACGTAAAAAAAGTATTGCTGACGCTCGAAGAACTGGAACTACCTTATGAGCAAATTCTCGCGGGCCGTGAGTTTGGGATAAATCACGATGCTGATTTTCTGGCGATGAACCCTAACGGGCTGGTGCCGTTGTTGCGTGACGACGAAAGTGATCTCATTCTTTGGGAATCAAACGCCATTGTCCGCTATCTGGCGGCACAGTACGGGCAAAAACGCCTGTGGATCGACTCACCGGCACGTCGTGCGGAAGCGGAAAAATGGATGGACTGGGCAAACCAGACGCTCAGTAATGCTCATCGCGGGATCCTGATGGGATTAGTCAGAACACCATCGGAAGAGCGCGATCAGGCCGCCATTGATGCCAGTTGCAAAGAGTGCGACGCCCTGTTTGCCCTGCTCGATGCGGAACTGGCAAAAGTAAAATGGTTCTCTGGCGACGAGTTTGGTGTGGGCGATATCGCTATCGCACCGTTCATCTACAATTTGTTTAACGTTGGCCTGACCTGGACACCGCGTCCAAATCTGCAACGCTGGTATCAGCAACTCACTGAACGCCCCGCAGTGCGCAAAGTGGTGATGATTCCCGTTAGCTAATTGCGTGGGCTAACTTTAAGTAATTCCCCACTGGACTCGTCGGTGAGAACGTATAAATAACCGTCGGGTCCAGTGCGAACATCACGAATTCGCTGCCCTCTGTCCGTTAAAATACGGCCATCTTCTGTCACTTTGTCGCCGTTGACGCTCATCACAATGACATCTTTATCTTTCAGCGCGCCAATAAATAATTTTTGCTGCCACTGGGGGAATTTATCGCTGTTATAGAAGGCCATGCCGCTCACAGCGGGCGAATCTTTCCAGTAAAAAACAGGTTGCTCGGTCCCGGCGACGATCTCCCCTTTCGCTTCCGGTATCTTAAAGCCTGAATAGTTGATTCCCCAGGTTGCCAGCGGCCAGCCGTAGTTTTTGCCTTTTTGCGGGATATTAATTTCATCACCACCGCGCGGGCCATGTTCATTCAGCCACAGTGCATTACTCCACGGATTCATCGCCATTCCTTGCGGATTACGAATGCCATAAGACCAGATCTCGGCGCGCGCACCGGATTCCTTTATAAAAGGATTATCATCCGGGATTTCGCCCTGGTCGGTCAGACGCACCAGTTTGCCCTGTAATTTATCCAGATCCTGCGCCGTCGGGCGCTGATTGTTTTCGCCCAGAGCAATAAAAAGATAACCTTTACCGTCGAATACCAGCCGCCCGCCAAAATGGTTGCCGGTTGACAGTTTTGGCATCTGGCGAAAGACGGTGCGGAAGTCGGTCACTTTTGAGAGATCATCACTTAAGCGGCCATAACCCACAGCAGTTCCGGCTTTGCCATCATCGCCAACTTCGGAATAACTTAACCAGATGCGGCGAGACTGAGCAAAATCAGGCGCTAAAACCACGTCCAGCAGGCCGCCCTGCCCGTGCGCCCAAACGTCCGGAACTCCGGAAAGCGGCGCAGATAATCCTTTTCCTGCTTGCCAGTGACGCAACTCGCCGCCGCGCAGAGTGATTAACATACCGTGATTATCGGGTAAAAAGGCCAGTGCCCAGGGATGGTCGAGTTTGTCTTGCAGTACTTCGACATTTACCGTTGCAGGAGCCGCCCAGAGAGCGGAAGAAAGACAAATAAGGGGCACAAGGAAAAAGGATTGTCGATGCATAACGCCTCCGGATTGACTCTGGCTTAAAGCGTAGTCAGTGGAGGAGATAACAAATTCATTTTTACAAAAACTTAAACATGAAGGGGGAGACGCTTTCTCCCCCTTAGTTTTCAGGCCTTCTCAAGCATGGCGTGCTTCTGCAGGCTCTGGATACTCAGCGTTAAGCTCATCAGACAATTTTCAAGCTTATCGGCGTTGACGGTAATAACAGTCGGGCAATCATGGTGCCCACTCATCAAACATACTGCGGCTGTCGCTAATGCTTCTTCAGCATGATGAAGAGCACTCCACTCTTCCTGATCCAGATGAAGATTCAACCGCAGCGATTTATCGTGCAGTTCGCGATTCAGTTTAAAAAAGTTATCTCGTAGATGATTGCTTTCGCTGACGGACATGTATCCTTTTGCCTTCCTCAGTTGCACGTATGCGGCGAGGTCAACGCGTGCGTCGATCAACCGGTTCAGCAGATCGATTCGCTGTCTGTCAACGAACATACTTCGATCCTCCTCTTCCCAGCCTTGTTGCAATTAAATAGTATGGCTATTTTTTGAGCAAAATGCTGTCCAGGATCAATTCTTCACGCCGAATTAACAAAATTTACATTTCCTTCGCCTCCGCCAGCGAATGAGATTGCGATACAAATTTTATCCAGAACTCTGTAGAATCCCTGCCCTGACCTTTCCTGTAACTGAATATTTTTTAAGCTATGAGCAAAGTAACTCCCCAGCCGAAAATCGGCTTTGTTTCCCTTGGCTGTCCGAAAAACCTTGTTGATTCAGAGCGTATTCTCACCGAACTCCGCACTGAAGGTTATGACGTGGTACCGAGCTATGACGATGCGGACATGGTGATCGTCAACACCTGCGGCTTTATTGACAGCGCGGTACAAGAATCACTGGAAGCCATTGGTGAAGCGTTGAATGAAAACGGCAAGGTTATTGTGACCGGTTGTCTGGGGGCAAAAGAAGATCAGATCCGCGAAGTCCACCCGAAAGTGCTGGAAATCACCGGGCCTCATAGCTATGAGCAGGTTCTGGAGCACGTTCATCACTACGTGCCAAAACCGAAACACAACCCATTCCTGAGCCTGGTGCCAGAACAAGGTGTGAAACTGACGCCGCGTCATTATGCCTATCTGAAAATTTCTGAAGGCTGTAATCACCGCTGCACCTTCTGCATTATTCCGTCTATGCGCGGCGACCTGGTGAGCCGTCCGATTGGCGAAGTGTTAAGTGAAGCGAAACGTCTGGTAGATGCGGGCGTTAAAGAGATTCTGGTGATCTCGCAGGATACTTCCGCCTATGGCGTTGATGTTAAACATCGTACTGGCTTCCACAACGGCGAGCCGGTAAAAACCAGCATGGTCAGCCTGTGCGAACAGTTATCGAAACTGGGGATCTGGACACGTCTGCACTACGTTTACCCTTATCCGCATGTGGACGACGTCATCCCACTGATGGCAGAAGGCAAAATCCTGCCGTATCTGGACATTCCGTTGCAGCACGCCAGCCCGCGCATTCTCAAACTGATGAAGCGTCCGGGTTCTGTAGATCGCCAACTGGCGCGCATCAAACAGTGGCGCGAAATCTGCCCGGAACTGACCCTACGCTCAACCTTTATTGTCGGCTTCCCTGGCGAGACAGAAGAAGATTTCCAGATGCTACTCGACTTCCTGAAAGAAGCGCGTCTGGATCGCGTTGGCTGCTTTAAATACAGCCCGGTTGAAGGTGCAGACGCCAATGCCCTGCCTGACCAGGTTCCGGAAGAAGTTAAAGAAGAACGCTGGAACCGTTTCATGCAGCTGCAGCAGCAGATTTCCGCCGAGCGCCTGCAAGAGAAAGTGGGCCGTGAAATTCTGGTGATTATCGACGAAGTGGACGAAGAAGGCGCGATTGGTCGCAGCATGGCAGATGCACCGGAAATCGACGGCGCGGTTTATCTCAATGGTGAAACCAACGTTAAGCCGGGTGATATCCTGCGTGTGAAAGTCGAGCACGCCGATGAGTACGATTTGTGGGGTAGCCGGGTTTAATTAATCTAAAGGCAGATCTAACAAGGATATTGTTCTTCGATCTGCCTCTACTACCCTTCCCGATGTCCTACCCTTACGCACAAAATCCCCTGACGCATAAATCGAGAAAAATGAATCGTACTCGAGGCAACTCTCACTTTTTCACACCAAATTAAAGTTTTGATCGCAATTACTTGAAATAAGCGTAATGGTTACTATAGTAAACATTACCACAAGGATGGATGTATGGGTGTGTATAAGGCAAGGCGATTCAGCCAAAGCACGAAAAAACTTGGTATTCACGATAAAGTTCTCATGGCTGCCGCTGAAGAAGTGATGCAAGGCATATGGGAGGCTGATTTAGGTAGCGGTGTCATCAAAAAACGGTTACCCCTCCAACAAGGAAAGAGTGGTGGAGCCAGAACAATTATCTTTTTTAAATCAGCAAATCATGTGTTTTTTTATGATGGTTGGTCCAAGAGTGGTCTAAGCAGTAAAGGAACCAAAGAAATCGAAGATGATGAACTGGCAGCCTACAAAAAAATGGCAAATGCATTTCTGGCCTTTAGCAATAAGCAAATAGAGGATTTGATCGAAACTGGCTTCTTGATTGAGGTGAAAAATGAGCGATAAATTACAAATGATGCTGGAAGATGCAAAGGAACTGAATGCATTGGGCCTGATGTCTGATAGTGAGGTTGATGCCATTGCCGTCATGGTCAAAGCCCGTGAAGTCAGCGCCCGTATAGCCAAAGTCAAATCAATGACGGGTGAAGAGATCAAAGCCATCCGCACCCGATACGGCATGTCACAATCCGTGCTGGCACATACAATGGGAATGTCAAAAGAAAGTGTCTCGAAATGGGAACGTAATGAAATAAAACCGAGCGGCCCGGCACTACGTATTTTGAATACATTGGCAATAAAAGGGCCGGAAGTTTTTGCAAAGTAAAATGTTTGCAAATGATTTACCACATTCATTAGTACCCCTTGATTCAGGGGTACTAACACTATTCTAATTCTACTGCCAGCTAATCTGAGCCCTGCCGTTTTTCTTACTCTTATACAGTCGCTCATCCGCCAGCATTTTCAAGCGTTCGACGGTAGTACATTCATTTGAATGCGCTACACCGATACTGGTGCTTAAATTAATGCTTCCCACCTGGAAATGAACGATTTCTTTTAGTATCGATAGCAACTCTTCCAGCGTGCCGCCAGTATAAATCACCGCAAATTCGTCACCGCCGAAGCGGTAGACTTTACCTTTATCTACCGGGATCTGTGATTTAAGGATTTTCACCACTTTCATCAACACTTCATCGCCCAGCAAATGACCGAAGGTGTCGTTAATATTTTTGAATTTATCGACGTCAAACAGGCACAAATAACCGCCTTTTTCCGGCAGCGCTTTTAAATCTTCGTCAAAGGATTTTCTGCCCATTGCTTTGGTCAGGTCGTCCAGGAACGCCGAGTTATACATACTGTAGAGTTTTTTGACATCGGCAGCCGAAAAGAAAAGCCCGCCATCCAGTACGCGTTCAAAATGGTTATTAATAATGGCTTCTTTCTCCACAATACCACGATTAATCACTCTGCGTACCAGATAGAGGCAACTGGCACCCGATATCACTGCCACCAATGCGGCAAAGAAAATGATCAATGTACAAACCCGCAAATAAACATCTTTTTTATACGCAAATACGTACAATCCGGTCGGCAAATAGGCAAAGTGCTCCATCGCTTCCGAAACGGTGAAAATGGTGTTTTTAGCATTAAATTCATCACCGGTCACCGGTTTACCGTTCTTAAACAGAGAGAACATCAGGTTCTCGCTATCCATCGCCAGAGATTTTGACAGTAAAGAAAAACGCTCCAGACCAAGCAAAAATATCAGACTACGATTGTGAGTTACCGGATAGAGGTAATAGACGAAGGTTTTACCGTCAAAAGAGATAAACCCTGTATTTTTGACATGTCGATACTTCACAACCTGCATAATATCTGCACAATAATTTTTCTCGAACTCCTTTACCTGAATACATTCGTCACTGGAAATCAGATAAGGACCGACATCGTACAAGTAAGAGGGTGAAACCGAGTCAGCGTAAGCTGTGCGTAAGCCAACCAACAGCTGTTCCTCCGTGGGATTTAGCGTGTTGATAAGATCAATTGCCACGCTACGCCGATATTCAGCAATATTTGCCACCGCAAAAGCAGTATCAATAACGGACTGTTTCAGGCCATACACCCGTTCCTTTACCATTTGAGTGTAGATCCCGCAGGCAACTGCTGAAATCATGATAAAAATCAGCAGACTGACTGTAAGTACGAACTTATTGATTCTGGACATACGTAAACTACTCTTTTACTAATTTTCCACTTTTATCCCAGGCGGAGAATGGCATGGGTTTCTGGTACAGATACCCCTGAGCCTGAACACATCCTAATTTGATTAATTCGCGCGCAACGTCTTCGCTCTCTACGCCTTCCGCAATCACCGGGATCCGGTTATAGCGTGCCAGGTCGAAAATAATGCGCACAATTTTTCCCGCAGTACCGAAAATATCGCCGGTAAATTGCGAGTCCACCTTTATGCTATCTGGATTAATTTCATAAAAACGTTTCAGGTTTGACAAACCGGTGCCAAAGTCATCAATCGATATCCGTACCCCTTGTTTACGCAGTTGTTCAATATTGAGATAAAAATGTTCATTAATTCGCTCGATCACGGTTTCAGTGATCTCAACACAGAGGCTGTTCGCCTTCAGGCCATTTTCTTTCATGATGGTGGTAAAACGCTCATGAAAGTGCGGTTCGTTTAACTGCCATGGCGAAATATTAATATGCAGTAAGAAATCATCCTTCAGCGACGCACGCTGACTAAAATGTCTGAATTCACCCATTGCCGTTTTAATAATCTGATAACCCAGCTCATTGATAAACCCGATATCTTCAGCAATGGTAATGAACTTCAGCGGTGAAATGATCCCCCGCTCCGCAGACACCCAACGGCACAACGCCTCCGCGCCCAGAATGGCGCGGGTGTTAATATCAACGATCGGTTGATAGACCAGGAATAGTTCGCCAATTTCCATTGCATGGCGAATATTACGCGCAATCCAGATATTCTCTTCTATTTCGTTGAGTTTCGCGTCATCACAGAAAATAAACTCTGAGAACATATGGTCACGGATACTGGAAATCGCCAGTTTCAGTTTTTCTGCGTAACTCCAGGCGTTTTCCCCCTGCAAAGGTTCACAAATGGCAGACTTATGGATGCGCAGATTACGGTAGCCAAAGCTGCTGTCAAAATCGTTTACCATCGCTATTTTACGGGTAAATGTCTGTACATTTTCCCGGCACAGAAGTAAATAGAGATCGGCATTGAATGTCACGATATCGCAGCATTGCGCATATTTTTCGGCAATTCGCTGACACAATTTCCTGACGATTTTATTGCGTTCATCAACACCAAACACCGCTTCCACGGCTTCCAGACCACACAGTTTGATGATCCCCACAGCCAGATACTGATTATTGTTGGACTCAATAATCGCCATATTTTTAATAAAACCGCTTTCCTGATCGTAAGAGATCAGTGAGAGCAATTTATTTGACCGTTCAATTTCGGTATCTTTCATTTCCGCGATCGAATTTTTAATGCTGATAATCTCTTTCGCATCGCCTTCGCGAATTTTCAGAGCCTCGATTTGATCCGTTGAGTCGGGCAAAAATGCCAGCGTATTAACCAGCTCTGTCATTTCAGAAAATTGCCGACGGAACACACGAGTGGTCATTAAATAAACCACCAGCAATACGATAATAATGAACGCAAACGGCAGATAAAAAAGTTTATCTGAGGCGTTCAATAAATTACCGCCAGGATAATAAAAATAGATTTCGAACAATGCATTATTTGGCACTGCTGATGTCTTTGCAATATACTCCGTATCGACAGAATCAATAATATTATAATTACCTTCGCTATTATAAATAATCAGTTTTTCACGAGCGAGTTGATTCTTGGCAATGATCTCATGACCTTGTTTCAAAAATAGAACTTCATCATTAGCGCTGATTTGATCAAGATACTCGTTCAGATACCGCCAGTTTAAATCGACATGAATTTTATCTACCGCTAACAAATCGTGATCTTTGCCGTTGATACGTAGCGTAAAAGAGATACATTTTTTACCCGGACGATCAAAGCAATTGTATGCCGGATTCCAGCTGTTGTTAGAGTCATCTGAAGCCACCGACCACGGTCGTTTCGATGGGTTAAAATCGGCAAAAATAACCCGCCCTGACTCGTCGACAAGCGGTCCATTTACTTGTTCCTGATGATAAACAACGATTTTATCATTCGCCCTCCGTGAAAAGAGATAATATTTATTATCATCAAGTACCAGTCCCACCGAGTCTAAAAATGGCATCATTTCCATTTTCAGAATCACGGCGCGTTGAATCTCCTCTGTATTTTTTAATAAATACAGTGAGTCCTTTAATGTCAGGGCCGAACGTTCAATATCTTTAAAGAAATAGCCAACGTTTTTCTGAATAAGTTCAAAGCGGCTATCGGCACGTTTTACCGCGCGTTCCGATACCAGTTGATAGTTAATGATGAAAAAAAGACCAATAAATGACAGTGCTGCCAATAAAAATAAAATTATCAGCCTTATCTTTATCTTTTCGTATAAACTCAGCATGTTAATACATTTAACAAAATAACTGTCTGAACGCTGTGCCGCTGCAAAAATAGTCCCTTGCTGCGGCTTTTTAACCAAATTACCCGATTCTACAAAATCAGCAGAAAGTTACAACACTTGCTTAGGGCAATAATTTCCTGTGAGGTGATTACCCTTTCAAGCAATATTCAAACGTAACTATCCTTTAATTTTCGGATCCAGCGCATCGCGTAAACCATCGCCCAACAAATTGAACGCCAGTACGGTCAGAAAAATAGCCAGGGCCGGAAAAATAGCGACATGCGGCGCGATAACCATATCCGCTCGTGCCTCATTGAGCATTGCTCCCCACTCTGGTGTCGGCGGTTGAGCACCGAGGCCGAGAAATGACAGGCTGGCGGCAGAGATAATCGAGGTGCCAATGCGCATGGTGAAAAACACCACGATAGACGAGACGGTCCCAGGCAAGATATGACGCAATAAAATGGTCATATCGCTGGCACCAATACTGCGTGCTGACTCAATAAAGGTTTGCTGTTTCAACACCAGCGTGTTGCCGCGCACCAGTCGGGCAAACGCGGGGATGGAAAAAATGGCGACTGCGATAATCACGTTAGCAATGCCGCTTCCCAACACCGCAACAACAGCGATCGCCAGTAAAATACCCGGGAAGGCAAACAGCACATCGCAAATGCGCATGATCAGCCGATCCCACCAGCCTTCATAATATCCAGCCAGCAAGCCCAGCAACGTCCCGATCGCCGCACCGATAAACACGGCAAACACGCCCGCCGCCAGCGAGATTTGCGCACCAACCAGGACACGGCTGAAAATGTCACGCCCCAGTGAATCGACGCCAAACCAGTGCTGCAAAGAAGGTCCGTTATTCAGATTGTCATAATCAAAATAATTTTCGGCGTCATAGGGAGCGATCCAGCGTGCAAAAATAGCCACCACAATCAATAAAATAACGAACAATGCGGCGGTCATCGCCATATGCTGACGGCGAAATCGTCGCCAGAATTCATGCCACGGTGTACGTACCTGGTCAGGTTTGACCAGTGGCATGGCGTTTAACACCGCCTGACGTCGCCAGTTAAATAGTCGCATCCTTACTTGTACCTGATAGCCGGGTTAATGGCGGCGTAAAGCACATCCACCACTAAGTTGATAAGAATAAATTCCAGCGAGAAAAGCAGAATTTCCGCCTGAATCACCGGGTAATCGCGCATTTCTACGGAGTCAACGAGTAAGCGTCCAAGTCCGGGCCAGTTGAAAACTTTCTCCACCACGATAGAACCACCGAGCAAAAAGCCAAACTGTAAGCCCATCATGGTCACTACCGGGATCATCGCGTTGCGTAGCCCGTGTTTGAGGACAACCCAGGTTTCGCTCACCCCTTTCGCCCTCGCGGTACGCATATAATCTTCGCTTAAAACGTCGACAAACGACGCGCGGGTAAAGCGCGCCATCACGGCGGCCACTGCCGCGCCGAGCGTCAGGGAGGGTAAAATGTAGTGCTGCCAACTGTCTGCTCCCACGGTAGGCAGCCAGCCCAGTTCAACGGAGAATACCTGAATTAAAAGCATCCCCAGAGCAAATGCCGGAAACGAGATCCCCGACACCGCAATGGTCATACTCAATCGATCCGGCCAACGATTACGCCAGACGGCGGCGATAATTCCCGCCGCCATACCAAATATCACCGCCCAGACCATACTGGTTATGGTCAGCCACAGCGTTGGCATAAAGCGGCTGGCAATCTCATCGGCAACCGGACGACGCGACACCATCGACAGGCCAAAATCCCCCTGCACAGCATTGCTGATATAGTGCCAGAACTGGTGATACAGCGGCTGATCCAACCCCAGCTGCTGACGCACCAGTTCTATAACCTGCGCATCAGCTTCGGGCCCGGCAATCAATCGCGCCGGATCGCCGGGCAGCATATGCACAAATAAAAACACCAGCACCGAGACGATAAACAGCGTTGGAATCAACCCCAGTAAGCGTTTGATAACGTAATTAAGCATTCCACTCCCTGCGTTGCTTATTGCAAATCCGCGTCTTCAAAGCTGAAGCCGGTGTCTGGCATGATCCAAAAACCGGTCAGGTTTTTACTGTGTGCCGACACCAGTTTTTCTACCACCAGCGGGATCCACGGCGATTCTTGCCAGATGATATCCTGCGCCGCCTTATATAAGCGGGTCTTTTCCACCGGATCATTCGTTTTCAGTGCCTGATCCAGGAAGTCATCCACCTGTTTATTGCTGTAAAACGCGGTATTAAACAGCGTCGGTGGCCAGTTTTGCGATGCAAACAGCGGCGATAGTGCCCAGTCAGCTTCGCCGGTTGAAGCCGACCAGCCAGTGTAGAACATCCGCACGCCGCTCTCTTTTTGCCCTTTACCTTCAACTTCTGCCGCCCGCTGTCCGGCATCCATCGCAGTCACCTGGGCTTTAATCCCGACCTGCGCTAACTGCTGCTGGGTAAATTGCAGCACTTTCTGCGCGGTGCTGTGGTTATGTGACGACCACAGCGTGGTACTGAAACCGTTGGGATATCCCGCCTCTTTCAGTAATTCGCGCGCTTTCACTGGATCGTAAGGCCACGGTTTATAACTTTGCGCGTAGGCGATACTCGGCGGTACCACACCAGTAGCTGGCGTTGCATAGCCCGCGAAGGCTACTTTCACCAGCGCCGGGCGGTTAATGGCGTAATTCAGCGCCTCACGGACCTTCGGGTTATCGAACGGTTTTTGCGTCACGTTCATACTGATATAACGCTGCATAATTGACGGACTGGCCATCAACTCGATATTTTTGTTTTTCTCCAGCAGTGCGGCCTGCTCGTAAGGAATGGGGAAAGCAAACTGCGCTTCACCGGTTTGCAGCATTGCCGCGCGGGTGTTGTTATCCGCCACCGGACGCCAGGTTATGCTGTCCAGTTTGGGCAATCCTGGCTGCCAGTAACCCGCGAATTTTTTCACCTTCACAAAATCGGTCTGATTCCAGGTATCCAGTTCATACGGTCCGGTTCCCACCGGATGAAAACCAATCTCCTTGCCATATTTTTCCAGCGCTGCCGGTGAAATCATCGCGGTCGCCGGATGGGCAAGAATATTAATAAACGCTGAAAACGGCTGTTTGAGAGTAATCTTTACCGTTGTCGGATCGATCGCCTCCGTTTTGGCAATATTCTTATACAGGTTATAGCGTTTAAGATGATTCGCCGGATCGCTGGCCCGGTCCAGATTCGCTTTTACTGCCGCTGCGTTGAAATCGGTGCCATCCTGGAATTTAATGCCTTCCCGCAATTTCACGGTGTATGTAAGGCCGTCATCGGAAACGGTATAACTCTCCGCCAGCACGTTTTTCAGTTTCATCTCTTTATCCAGACCAAACAGCCCCTGGTAAAACGATTTCGCTACGGCCTGAGATAACGTGTCATTTGCGTCATACGGATCGAGCGTGGTGAAGTTCGATCCTACCGCCACCACCACATCTTTGGCAGCGAATGCACAAGATGCCATCAACGCTGTCGCAATGCCCAGCGCCACTAACCCACTACGGTGTACAGCTCTTGCCATTTTATTCTCCGCCTGAATGTTATCTACGCATGAATGCGTATTCTGATTGTGGTTGTGCGACGTAATGCCCCGGCCCGACGCATTGCAACGAGACGCCTGCCACCTCTTCGCCACGCAGATGAATATTGCTGGGAAGATCGTCCGACAGCAGTACACGCTGCGGTCGTTGTCGGGACGGTTCAGCGACCGGAACTGCCGCCAGTAATTTACGCGTATAAGGATGCTGCGGGTTTTCGAAGACCGCGCGCCGTGGGCCAATTTCAACAATTTGCCCGAGATACATCACCGCCACACGATGACTAATCCGCTCTACCACGGCCATATCGTGGGAGATAAACAGATACGCAATGCCGAAATCACGCTGGAGATCGAGCAACAAGTTGATAATCTGCCCGCGAATAGAAACATCCAGCGCCGAAACGGCTTCGTCGGCAATGATCACTTTTGGATTCAATGCCAACGCGCGAGCAATGCAGATGCGCTGGCGCTGACCGCCGGAAAACTCATGCGGGTAACGCCAGGCATGTTCAGGTAACAGGCCCACGCGCTCCAGCAACCACGCAACGCGTGCAGCCGCGTCTTTACCTGGCAATAAACCGTGTACGCGCAGCGGTTCGATAATCGAATCACCGATGGTCTGACGTGGGTCCAGCGAAGCGTAAGGGTCCTGAAAAATAAACTGAATATCCCGGCGTAATGCCTGAAGTTTGCCGGGTGACAAGGTATCGATTCGCTGACCGTTAAAGATAATTTCGCCGCCCTGCGATTCGACCAGGCGCAGCAACGCCCGCCCGGTAGTGGATTTACCGCTGCCAGACTCGCCCACCAGCGATAGCGTTTCGCCAGGCCAGAGATCAAAACTGACTTTCTCAACGGCATGCACTTCCCGCGTTACGCGATTCAACAAACCGCTGCGCAAAGGGAAACGGGTGACAAGATTACGCACCCGTAAAACAGGTTCGCCATCCACCACCGTTTTCTGCTCGATGGGGGGTTCCTGTTTCGCTGGATGTTCAAGCGATATCAATGGGAAACGTCGGGGATAATCTAACCCTTTCATCGCACCAAGTTGCGGAACAGCAGCTAACAGCGCACGGGTGTAAGGATGTTGCGGTGCATGAAAAATCTGTTCGACGGTACCCGTTTCCACCGCCTCGCCCTGATACATCACCAGTACCCGATCGGCAATCTCTGCCACCACGCCCATATCGTGAGTGATAAAGATAACGCCCATCGACATCTCTTTTTGCAATACTTTGATTAATTGCAGGATCTGCGCCTGAATAGTGACATCCAGCGCGGTGGTTGGCTCATCGGCAATCAGCACCGCCGGGCGGCATGACAGCGCCATCGCAATCATCACTCGCTGGCGCATCCCGCCAGAGAGTTGATGCGGATAACGTGAAAGAATGGTTTGTGCCTCCGGAATGCGTACCTGATCCAGCATCCGCTTCGCCTCGACCATCGCTTCTTCACGACTGGCGTTCTGATGCAGACGAATTGATTCGGCAATCTGTTCACCCACAGTAAATACTGGGTTCAGCGATGTCATCGGCTCCTGAAATATCATCGCCATATCCGCACCGCGCACATGGCGCATTTGTGCAGCGCTCTGCTCGCTAAGTTCAATCACTTCACGACTGCGCCGCCGCAACAGCATTTTATCGCACTGTACTAAACCGCCCGCCTGTTCCAACAGACGCATCAATGCCAGCGCAGTCACTGACTTACCGGAGCCGGATTCGCCAACAATGGCCAGCGTCTCACCGCGTTGAAGGCTAAAAGAGAGATTGCGGACCGCAGCTATTTTCTGCTGGTCCTGCATAAAGGCAATTTTCAGATTTTCAACCGCCAGCACATCACCGGCATCAAGTTCATCACTGTGTGGCAACGGTGTCCCCTTTTTCACGGTAGATACCGGTGGTTGGCGTATCGCCTGCGTAGCCCCAGGCGCGATACATTCCTTCGGTGTTAAACGGTAGCGCGACATTCCCTTCATGGTCGATAGCGATTAAGCCACCGCTACCGCCAAGCGCAGGGAGTTTTTCCATTACTACCCGCTCGCAGGCTTCCGCGAGACTTAATCCGCCGTAATCCATTAACGCGGCGATGTCATATGCCGCCAGCGCGCGGATGAAGACTTCGCCCGTGCCGGTACAAGAAACCGCCACACTGGCGTTATTGGCGTAGCATCCGGCACCCACTAAGGGACTATCGCCAACTCGTCCGGGTAATTTATTGGTCATTCCGCCTGTGGACGTGGCTGCCGCCAGATTGCCGTCTAAATCCAACGCCACGGCCCCCACGGTGCCCATTTTCTGTTTTTCATCCAGTGGCGCACCGCTATGGTCGAGGACTGTTGCCCCTTCCTCGCGCGCTGCCAGTAGTTGTTCATAACGCAAAGGCGTGGAGAAAATCTCCGGTGAGACGCGCTCCATGCCATGAGCAAACGCAAAATTTTCTGCCCCTTCGCCAATCATCATCACATGCGGGCTTTGCTCCATCACCAGCCGGGCGGCAAGAACCGGATTACGCAGATGACTAACGCCCGCCACCGCACCGGCTTTCAGGGTGTTACCATCCATCACACTGGCGTCCAGTTCATGGGTTTCATCACGCGTAAAGACAGCGCCAATTCCGGCGTTAAACAATGGACACTCTTCCAGCAGACGCACCGCTTCCGTCACCACATCCAGCGCACTTTCGCCCGCTTCCAGCATTTTCTGCCCGGTTTCAACAATGGCAGACAACGCCTCAATGTAGCGTAATTCCTGTTGCAGACTCATCTGCGCGCGGCTAATTGCACCTGCGCCACCATGAATTGCAATGACTGCTTTGCCCATAGTATTCGTCCATTAAGGGTGGCTCGCCACTTTTGCTATAAATATCAGAATTTTTATGAATTACTCATTCAATTTTTGAATATAGAAAGATGGATATGGCATGTAAAGGCAGGACCCAGCGCTACGCCCGAGGTGGCATACAGTCTGTGGCGTTTTTCTGACATAATAGGCAAATTCGATTTTGCCTCCGCAGGAGTGTTTTCATGGAATTTACCACCGGATTGATGTCGCTCGACACCGCGCTTAATGAGATGCTTTCTCGCGTCACCCCACTGACCGCCCAGGAAACGCTGCCACTGGTACAGTGTTTTGGTCGTATTCTGGCGAGCGATGTCGTTTCGCCACTGGATGTCCCGGGGTTTGATAACTCCGCTATGGACGGCTACGCGGTGCGTTTAGCCGATATTGCCTCCGGGCAACCGCTGCCCGTTGCCGGGAAATCGTTTGCCGGTCAGCCGTATCATGGTGAATGGCCTGCGGGCACCTGCATTCGTATTATGACCGGTGCGCCGGTGCCGGAAGTCTGCGAAGCGGTGGTGATGCAGGAGCAGACTGAACAAACGGACAATGGCGTGCGTTTTACTGTTGAAGTGCGTAGCGGGCAAAATATTCGCCGTCGCGGTGAAGATATCTCTGCGGGTGCGGTTGTTTTCCCGGCGGGAACTCGCCTGACTACCGCAGAGCTGCCAGTAATTGCTTCACTGGGGATTGCCGAAGTTCCGGTGATTCGTAAAGTGCGTGTAGCGCTTTTTTCTACCGGTGATGAACTCCAGTTGCCAGGCCAGCCGCTGGGCGACGGCCAAATCTACGATACCAACCGTCTCGCCGTACACCTGATGTTAGAACAGCTGGGATGCGAGGTAATCAACTTAGGGATTATCCGCGACGATCCACATGCCCTGCGCGCCGCATTTATTGAAGCCGACAGCCAGGCGGATGTGGTGATCAGTTCCGGTGGTGTTTCGGTTGGTGAGGCGGATTACACCAAAACCATTCTCGAAGAACTGGGCGAAATTGCTTTCTGGAAACTGGCGATTAAACCGGGCAAACCGTTCGCGTTTGGTAAACTCAGCAATAGCTGGTTCTGCGGCCTGCCGGGCAACCCGGTTTCAGCGACGCTGACCTTCTATCAACTGGTACAGCCTTTGCTGGCAAAACTAAGCGGTAACACCGCCAGCGGCCTGCCCGCGCGCCAGCGCGTACGCACAGCGTCCCGCCTGAAAAAAACGCCAGGACGTCTTGATTTCCAGCGCGGCGTGCTGCAACGCAACGCCGATGGCGAACTGGAAGTGACGACCACCGGACATCAGGGTTCACATATATTCAGCTCCTTTAGCCTCGGCAACTGCTTTATCGTGCTGGAACGCGATCGCGGCAATGTGGACGTGGGCGAATGGGTGGAAGTAGAACCGTTTAACGCGTTGTTCGGAGGCCGGTAATGGCGGAACTCAGCGATCAGGAGATGCTGCGCTACAACCGGCAAATCATTCTGCGCGGTTTTGATTTTGACGGTCAGGAGGCACTAAAAGATTCTCGTGTGCTGGTAGTCGGCCTCGGTGGACTCGGCTGCGCAGCCTCGCAGTATCTGGCAAGCGCCGGTGTCGGCAACCTGACGCTGCTCGACTTCGACACGGTTTCGCTCTCGAATCTGCAACGCCAGACGCTGCACAGTGATGCTACGGTCGGGCAACCGAAGGTGGAATCCGCCCGTGACGCCCTGGCGCGGATCAACCCACATATCGCGATTACGCCAGTCAATGCACTGCTGGATGACGCAGAACTTGCAGCATTGATTGCTGAACACGATCTGGTGCTCGACTGTACGGATAACGTTGCGGTACGTAATCAACTGAACGCAGGCTGTTTTGCCGCGAAGGTGCCGCTGGTTTCCGGCGCGGCAATTCGTATGGAAGGTCAAATCACGGTCTTCACTTATCAGGACGGCGAGCCTTGCTATCGCTGCCTCAGCCGTTTGTTTGGCGAGAACGCGTTAACCTGCGTAGAAGCAGGCGTGATGGCACCGTTGATCGGCGTAATTGGTTCGTTGCAGGCAATGGAAGCGATCAAACTGCTGGCAGGTTATGGCAAACCGGCCAGCGGGAAAATCGTCATGTACGATGCGATGACCTGTCAGTTTCGCGAAATGAAACTGATGCGCAATCCGGGGTGTGAGGTGTGCGGGCAGTAATTGCCACCTCCAGGCCTGATAAGACGCGGCACTCCGCCACGTCATCAGCAATTTATGAGGATGCAGAACGTCCGGTTAAATCGACGTTCTGCCAAACGCCCCCAGCCAGTCCTGCTCAAACTTCGCCACCGCGGCATCGACAGCCGGATAGCTAATCATCTGTTGTGCCACATCCAGTGGCAGAGTAATTGATTCACATCCTGCCAGTAAGCAGTCCAGCGCCTGACGCGGGGTTTTGAAACTCGCTGCCAGCACTTTCGCCTGCGGCGCATGCATTTTCAATAACTGGTGTAAGTCGGTCACAGTCTGAATGCCGCTACCGCCCTGAGCATCAATACGGTTGACGTAAGGCGCAACATATTCCGCACCTGCCAGCGCCGACAGCAGCCCTTGTGCCGCGCCATATACCGCGGTTCCCAGCGTCGTAATCCCTTCCGCTTTTAACATCTTAATCGCTGCCAGCCCCTCGGCGGTCACCGGAACTTTCACCACGATATCCGCAATAATAGAACGCAGCTTAAGCGCGTCATTAACCATCCCTTCGGCAGT
>OGZJ01000016.1_pt1 | contig 51247 bp, 36 predicted proteins | sample 1576831 | NCBI WGS metagenome assembly OGZJ01 (sample SAMEA3541518, study PRJEB24748) | human gut metagenome | biome: human gut; feature: human-associated habitat; material: faeces | place: China | collected 2012
CTGTTGATGCCCGGACCCGATAATGCCGGGGGCATGTTTTGCACAAGCCGCTACGGCTGGGGCTGGAAAAACTACACAACCGAAGCCAATACCGGAAAAGGATTAAAAATTAAAAACTGGATGCGCGGCTACATTACCTATATTCTGCCGCTGATTGTGCTTTTTATCTTTGGATTTGGCATTTATGATAAATTTTTTACAAACTAAGGAGGATTTCTTATGTATCACGCAAATGAATCACGTTACGAAACCATGAAATACCACCGCTGCGGCGACAGCGGACTGATGCTGCCGGAAGTATCTTTGGGCTTCTGGCACAATTTCGGAGATACCGGTGTTTATGAAAATATGAGACAGATGTGCTTTACGGCATTTGACCACGGGATCACACATTTTGATCTGGCAAACAACTATGGACCGCAGCCGGGCAGTGCGGAGGAAAATCTCGGGAAAATCCTTCGGGAAGAGCTTTCTTCCTACCGCGATGAACTGATCATCAGTTCCAAAGCCGGTTTTGACATGTGGCCGGGGCCTTATGGAAACTGGGGCAGCCGCAAGTACCTGATTGCCAGCCTTGACCAGAGCTTAAAACGGCTCGGTCTGGACTATGTGGATATTTTCTATCACCACCGCATGGATCCGGATACACCGCTGGAGGAAACCATGGGTGCACTCGACCAGATCGTGCGAAGCGGAAAAGCACTGTATGTCGGTCTGTCCAACTACGACGGGGAAACGATGAAACGCGCGGCTGCCATCTTAGAAGATCTGCACTGCCCATTTATTATCAACCAGAATTCCTACAATATCTTTAACCGTACCATTGAAGAAAACGGTTTAAAACAGGCCGCAGCAGATGGGAAGAAAGGAATTATTTCTTTCAGCCCGCTCGCGCAGGGTATGCTGACCGACCGCTATCTAAACGGTATTCCAAAAGACAGCCGTGTCAACACGGACGGACGTTTCCTGCATGCGGATCAGTTTGATGAAAAGCGGATGGCAAGTATCCGGAGCCTGAATGAGATTGCGGCTGCCCGTGGTGAAAGCCTCGCACAGATGGCACTCAAATGGGTCATCCGTGACGGTGTGGTCACTTCCGTTCTGATCGGAGCTTCCCGCCCGGCACAGATTCTTGAAAATCTGAAAGTGTTAAACTCTGCTCCGTTTACGGAGGAGGAACTGAAAAAAATTGATCAGTGTGCACTTTCTCTCTAGGTAAAACAAAAACCCCGGATATTTATTTCCGGGGTTTTGTCTTTTCCTGCATCTGCTACTTGACTTTGACTTTTAATTTTAAAACTTTGGTCTTTCCATTGTTTAAGGTTACTGTCACGCGAATGGACGCAGTTCCTTTTTTGTTCGATTTTATGGTACCCTTCTTGTTTACAGATGCAATTTTTTTGTTATTGCTCTGATAAGAAATGCTTTTTACATTGTCCATATTTAAGGTGGCTGCCAGAGAAACCTTCTTTTGTTTTCCCTTCTTCACCTGAACGGTTTTATTCTTCAATGTAACCGTTTTTAATATTTTCGTTGTGACCTGATCCATATCTTTCTGATCCATAAGGACATAATCCTTTTTGGAATCTGCTGAAAAATTCACATTTCCGGCTTTTGTAACCGTATAACTCTTGTCGTTTACAAGGACATAGGCACCTGTCTTTTGATCTTTTGCGCACACATACAGCTTGTTTCCGGTCTGTATGTCTGCTGTATTTACGGTCAGTGTATAGCTTACGTTGCCAGCCGGATCGGTGACCCGGATCGTCACATATGTGTGTTTTCCATTATTTTCTTCCAGTATCTGATTTATCAGATCAGCGGTCACCGTTGTTTTGATGGCTTTATTTTTCCGGGTTCCGGTAACGGTTACGGTTGGTGTATTTTGTCCGGCCGCGTTTCCATCGGACGGTGTTTGTGTACCAGCTGTATTTCCGTCAGACGGAGTTTCTACATCGGTTTTGTTTCCGTTGGATGTTGTTCCCCCTCCGGCTGTATTACCACCCGAAGTATTTCCGCCACCGGAACTTCCTCCGGAAGATGAGCCGCCTCCAGTTGCTCCACCACCTCCGGAAGATGAGCCGCCTCCGGAAGATGAACCGCCTCCGGTTGTTCCACCTCCTCCAGAAGATGAGCCGCCTCCGGAAGATGAGCCGCCTCCGGTTGTTCCACCTCCTCCAGAAGATGAGCCGCCTCCGGTGGAACCGTCCTCTTTGATTGTAACGGTCACAGCTTCACTTGTCACCGTTTCATAATAAGTCTGTCCATCCTTATCATCCGGCTCATATACTGCCTTAAACTGATAAGAACCGCCACGTTTTAAGCCTGATACAACCGTATCGGCTTCCCCATATACGAGTTTTTCCTGTGCCTTTATTATGGTTCCGTCCTGATAAAAAGAAATCGAACCAAGCGGAATACTGCCATTTCGGACTCCATCTACCTTTGCATACAGATGTACGGAATTACCGTTTTCTGTCTCTGCCGTAAGACGAATCGATGGTTTCGCCGCTGTAATGGTAAAGGTTCCGACTTTTTCCACTATCACATCGTACTGGTTTCCATCCACTTTAAACCAGACATCATAACTACCCGGCTGCACCGGAACAACATTTTTCCCATCCTGCCGATAGAAAACTTCAGGCTTTACCTGCGAATCTACCGTCTGTCCGTTGTCCGTTCGGACTACATTTACCGTGGAAACAAGGCAGCTCTGTTTCAGCCCTGTGTACGCAGCTGTCTGCTGGATGGTATCATACTGCATCTTTACGGCAATTGGATTTACCGTCACGGTTTCGTTTGCCTGGGAAGGAAGTGCCCTGTAGTTTTCATTGGCTGCTCCTGCACCTGCATAAGAAACTGTAATTGCATTTTCTCCCATATGAAATCCGTTTGTCTCTGAAACCGGAATCTTTATGGCTGCCTCTCCGTTTTGAAGCGTGATGCCGGATACTTCATAAGGGGTCTGGTTAATGTATACCGAAAAACCAGCAGACGGCACGTTCTGTCCCTGTAAGCTGCTATCTGTATAGACCGTCTGCACGGTAAGATTCAGTTCATCCTGCATGGACACGGCCGTTGGTAATCCATTTATCGTAGTGGTTGTTTCCTTTGAAGTAGCCGTCGAACCGGATGTATCCGGATCTTTGTTTACAATCAAAACTACCTTCTGCTCAATTTGTTCATCTGCTGAAAATGGACGGATTGTGATGTAGTAGGTTCCCGGTTCTGGCAGTTTCAGTTCGCTACTAGTAGCATCATCATAAAATTCCGGTGTAATTGTATGTACCCCGTCCTGATTTGTCTCCGGATGAAATGCCAGTCTAAGATCCGAAACATTGGCATTTCCATCATCACCAACCGTTGAATAATATATATGATTATTGAACTCTACTTCGTATGTAAGTGGAACCTGATATAAAGTTTTCCCATTTTCGGGTGTCCCTTCCTGCCATTCCACATCCAGATAATACGATTTATCACTACTCATAATATTTGAAACATTCGCCAAAAGTACAGGATTTTTTACTGTAACATTTTTTACCGCAACCGGTTCATCCCCTGACAACTCACTGGTTTTCCAGATTTCTCCGTTTCCAGACGATGTCCGTTCCAGTGTCATTCCCGCCTGTCCGTCTGTCGGTGTAAAAGAAACCGCCGTATCCGCAGCCCTTCCAAGTTCCAGATAGGTGTGACCATACTCCGCAATTCCGGATTTTCCATTTCTTCCATTCAGGGTTTCAAATGTAAGTGCACCCGTAATGGTATCTGTAACATTCAGCTTCTGTTCTTTTCCTAAGATCAGTCGGTTTCCTGCTGAATCCGCACTCACAATCGAATGTACCTGTGGAGTTTCCATCTGGGAAAGATCAATCGCACTTGCCCCTTCCAGCCTGACCGTACAGCTGTCCAACGCTGCCGGTGCAAATGTTCCACCGCCCTTTACTGTGAGGTTTCCTACTTTGCTTATACCTGGAATTCCGGTATAGGACTGGTCGGTATCTATGGTCAGAAATGTCTTCCCTGCGTGATTTTCAGATACTCCGTACACCTGTTTCGTATCGGAACCGGTAAGTGAAATTTCCACATCGCCGGAAACCGTATATTGTCCATCCGCTGCCGGTGGATCCGGCTCCTGCGTGGAAAACCAGTCATCCTGATTTACATATGGTTCAATGGCACCGGATGCATAGATTTCCCCATTTTGCGTACCGGAAACGTGCGCAAGCACGATCTGTGTCTTACCGTCATATGTTCCATTCATGGAACCGGCATAAATATTCCCCAGATTGGTACCACCACCCGTAATCAGAATCTGTGCCTCTGATCCCGGATGATTCCCCATATTCTTTCCATTCTCATAAAGGGATCCGCCAAAGATATCTACATAGCGGAATCCGCTGTCGCACGTAACATTCTCAAGAACAAGTTTATGCCCATTTGCAAAAATTGCATCGTGCAGACGATTGGAAAACCGCAGCGTAATGTTTTTAAATGTCACATCCGTATTCAGGATAAATCCCCCCTTACGGTTGGAAAAAGTATTTCCATTTCCGTTGACGGTCACGCTTTTATCAAAAATAAACGGTTCCGCAGCCTCGGCATTTAAAAAAGCACCACTTCCCAAAATTGAGATTTCATCCCCATTGCCGGCAGCCGCATAGGCATCCTCAAATAAATTGTAGGGATTTCCATAGCTTCCATCTCCGGAATGGGTAGAATTTCCATCTTTAAATTCCGTATAGATCGTTCTTGCCGCTGTCTGCACAGCCTCCTGCGCCTTTACCGGCACGACAGGCTGCACGGTAATACACATGGTGAGCACGATAAAAAATGCCCATAGACGTTTTGCTACATTGTCTGGTTTCATTTGCTTGTTCTTTTTCATCCATTTCTCCTGATAATCAGAACAGGGGGATGAGTCAAAAACTCATTCCCCTGTCACTTCATTGATAGTCTCTGCCATCATCCTAACATGGTTTCCTGTCAGCGTCAACAAATTTATGACCTGTTTTTATACCTATATCATCTGCTGATTTTATATTTTATTATTTCTATCTGTTCTATCTGTGTGATATCAATCTTCTGATTGAAAATATAACGAGCCCCACAATATTTCATTTCACTTGCAGATGCATAGCCATCTCCAAGCTCTTCAAGATCTGTACCATCCATGAAAGGATGTTTCTTTTTTTCAGTTCCTTTTCTGTCATCGGTAAGAGGTAACTCTCCTATGGAATATTGCTTTCCGTCTTTTGTTGTTGCAACTACATGATAAAAACACCCTTTTTCTCTCCAGTCATTGACGGGACAAATACTAACCGTATAAGGTGTAATTTCAACAGGGATTGTTTTTTTTGTTTTCTTAACATCCGCTTTTAACATCTTCTCCTTCATTGGAACAACTTTTCCCTTAACCAAAACATTTTTTAATGGCGTATTTGAATTATCCGGTGATTGAAATCCCTTATATACTTTCGGATTTTTCCACGCAGTATCATCGGAATAAAAGCCGCATACATTGATCTGAATACCATCACCTGTATCTATTACATCCACCTTACTGGTAGTATCTAACCCACCTAACCAATAATTTGTTCCTTCCAAATATTTTACGTTCGGAAGGAACACCTTTGCACGCATAACCTTCGTATTTGAAGCAACCTGAATTGATGATATGATTATCTTTTGTTCTTTTCTGCCATCATCTTCTCTACTGTTTGATTTTGCATCAGAATTTTTTCCACACGCACACAGACAATATAGCATTGTAAAAATTAATAAGTACAGACTGATTTTCTTCATTCATAATCCTCCAATTTCTTTTTCTTTAAAACACTAAGGATTAATATGCTTCCTATCACTATAATTCCAATGCCAGCCACATATTTCATCGAACTTCTGCTCTGTACTCCAGCTCCTGTACTTACCTCAGAATCTTCAATATAAGTATCTGAAATCTCCGCTACAGAATCAAATGAATAGACACCGCTTTCCACATTTTGAGTTTCCGGAATTTTCTCCATAACCGGATACTGATACCCCAACGAAATCCAGATACGTGCTGTTTCATCATCCATCCCAAGTGCAACCGGCTGTCTCATTCCCGGTTGACTTCCCACCAGTACTACTCTCGTACAGTCCGATAATGCCTCTCGTTTTTCCAGAAGTATATCATAGTAAGGTTCCACTGTATGTTCTGCTGTCTCTGTAATCATCCATTTTCCAGCATGATTTTTTACTTCTTCCTGTTCTGCTTTTGTCAATACAGACTTTGCTTCTTCACTCAAAGGAAGTCCTTTGGCTACGGTAAACATTCCATATGTCTTTTCCATTTTAAAAGGAATGACCCATACATAATTTGCACTTTCCAGAGCACTTGTGAGTTTTTTCGTATCTGCCGTCTGCAATTTTATAAGATTACAATCCACATATACTTTTAATGCCTTGTCATAATCGATGGTTGCATCCGGCTCTTCTTTTTTCATTTCATCCTGTAAATTACTGATTTCTGTCCAATCACGGCTCGTTATTAACTGATCCTGATCTGAAACCGGTATTTCCGCGGCATACACAGCAGAACCTGTTATCGTATAAATTGTAATCATCATAAGCATTATTTTTAAAATATTTTTCATGGCTATTTCCCCTCTCTTGTGTATACTATACTTCATTTTTCCCATTATTCTTTCTGCATGTTAAAATTGGTTTGATTTTCGTCAAAATCTGCATTAAAAATCCCATAGCATACACCATGGGATTTTTTCAAAGATATAACACAATCTGAACCTCAAATATATTTTCATCGATATTTATAGATTTCCATCCCCCGTATTTGTCTACAACATCTGAAATATTCTGCATACCGATTCCATGCAATGCCTGTTGTTTCTTCCTTGTCAGTAAACGTTCTCCCTGTTTATTGACTTTTCCATCAAACGTATTTTTCACCTGTATACCCAGAATTTCCCTGTCGTATTGTATCCGAATCTCCAAAAAACGATCTTTTATCTGCTCCATTGCCTCAATTGCATTGTCCAACAGATTTCCAAACAAAACATTCCAGTCATATCCATCCACTGGCAACTGGCACGGAATCACAATCTGCGACTGAATCTGACAGGACATTGCCTCCGCTTTTGCCAGTTTATGATTCAAAATCATATCCAATTCCAGATTCCCCGTATTCACATACTTATGCTCCGTCTGCAAATGCTCACTCATTTTATTTACATATTCCTGTGCCTTATCATACCTTCCTTCATTAAGATATGTCTGCAGAAGATACATATGGTTTTTCATGTCATGCCGCAAAGAATCCAGCTTTTTCTGATTCTGCTGCATGATATGCATCTGCTCCTGATAGGCCATCATATGTTCCTTTAAAAGCCGTTGCTGCATTTTATCCTGATAAGCTTCTCCCAAACGGTCATACAAATAGAACATTCCAAGATCTACAACGATCATAATAGCCAGTGATAATACTGTTTTTGGCGAATTTTCGCCGGATACACTCTCAAGAGCATATATCCAGACAATATTTCCGGCTAATACAAGAATCATAAAGTAATAGTTCTGTGTTTCCATAACCCTTCGCCGACATATCACCTGTCTTATTCCCATTGCTATGAGCAGATTGACCATTGCCCCTGTGATGGTTCCCATTGCCCGCCCTTCGGAAAACAAAGAAAAATCTCCCAGATAATAATACATGATAAATTCTATGGTAAGCCCCAGCAATACTGTAAAACAACCTGCCATTATTTTCTGTAGTATACTTCCTTCATACAATATACCTTCTGCCGCCCAGAGAAGCAATACCATACTCACCGTAGTTCCCATGGCATTTCGAAAACCAAATGCAACAACTGTATTAATAAGCCATACGATCACATAAACAATATTTGCCATCCGTGGCAGTTTTCTTTTCTTTTCCAGAAAAACATCCGTCACTTTAAAACTTACATACACACTTAATATGTTACATACCGCTTCAAATATTCTTTCTATGTTATTCACCCGCCACACCTCATCTTTTCCACAATTGCATGATCAAGGTTATTTTTCATAGACCGACTGACCGGAATGTCATCCCCATTGATCATGTGTACGCTGTCTTTCTGAAAAGATTCTGCATACCGCAGATTAATGACATAAGATTTATGTACCACACAGAATAAATGCGGATTCAACGCAGGAATAACCTCCGAAAGTTTTCCATAAACACATAATGTATCATTTGCTGTTACCACTTGAATTTTTCTGGCAAGGCTCTGCAAATAAAAAACAGAATGTTCTTCTATCCGTATCGAATTTCTTCCTTTCCCAATTTCTATAATATGTGGCTGAAACTGATACAGCCTTTCATATTCATCTAATATATAATCTACTCGTTCCTGTTGTATGGGTTTCACGAGGAAATTCATTGGACGCAGATCAAAAAGCTGCATGGCATACATTTCTTTTGCCGATACAAAAACAATCTGCATGGATTCATATTGGATCTGGGATCGAATCCAGTTTCCAACGATAATCCCCGAGCTGTCCCCTAATTCAATATCCAAAAATAACAAATCATACCTTTCGCTTTGCTGCAGTTTTTGAATAAATTCTGCTCCACTTGTATAACCGTCAACATCCACTTTTATTCTTTTCATTTCTGCAAACCGAAAAATACTTTGTTCCAATTTATAAATAAATTGTATATCATCATCACATATTGCTACTTTTATCATTGTATATCCTGTAATTTATTTTCCTCTCTATTTCAGGATTTCCTGCAGCCGCGCATCTGTATGCAGGAGTTCCTTCGCGCGATCCCTATATTGCTGCTCATGCAGATACGTATAGCGGAACGGTTTGATCGACGGTGCCAGATCAACTGCTTTCTCAAAATCCTCCCGCCGAAGATCCAGTGTTTTTACATAATCCCAGAACCCCGTCTGCATAAAAATTGTGTCTACCCTCCGGTAACGATGATCCTGCACAACACTCATCAGATAGGTTGCAATGCCAACCTGAATACCATGAAGCTGCGGATGCTCAAGCATCTTGTCCAGCGCATGGGAAATCAGATGTTCGCTGCCGCTCGTTGGCGCACTGCTGCCCGCAATCTCATTTGCAATTCCGCTCATTGCAAGAGAATCCAGAAGTTCCTTTAAAAACAGATCATCCTGTATCGAAGTAAACGGTGTGCGCACAAAACTGTTGACTGCTTTCTTTGCAATCATGACAGCAAAATCATTGACTTTTCCGTACCCATGTTCTTCCTCAAAAATCCAGTCATACAGTGCCGTAATTTTTGATACCATATCGCCGATTCCGGAATATAAAAATTTCTCCGGTGCACTGCGGATAATCCTTGTATCCACCACAATCCCATATGCAAGTTTTGCCGGAACGGACTTGCGGCGTCCTTCCACCAGAAGGGAAGCACTGGCACTTGAAAAGCCATCGCTCGATGCCGATGTCGGGATGCTGATAAACGGCAGATTTCGCAGAAATCCACAATATTTCGCACCATCAATCACTTTTCCGCCACCGATGCCGATGACTGCCTGCGTCTTCGCCGGCATGGAAAATGCAAGACTGGTCAGATCTTCCAACCGCACGGTATCAAGTTCCTGATATTCTAAAATATCAATGTCCTCCTGCTGCAATGCTTCCATAACGGTAGAACCAAACATTTCTACAAGACCGTTTCCAAACAATACAACTACTTTCTGTAACTGTAACTCTTTTAAGTAAATCCCCAGATTGTCCAATGCACCCGCACCGATCTTTAAAAGTGCCGGAATGGAAATGTGTTTTCCTGCCATAATAAATGTTCTCCTTCTCATTCTCTTTTCTATTGATTTTAGTATAAACAAAGGTTCCTGAAATTACAATCAATTCCCCCGAAAAAACGCACACGCTTCTCTTTACAATTATGGGTAAGAAAAAAGACGATTTCCTGCGAAACCGTCTTTTTCTTATTAAAATTCTGACGAGACTCCTGTAAATTTACTTTGTCACTTTGATCGTCATCTTTACAGTCTTTGTCTTTCCGTTCTTTAAAGTGACTTTTACTTTCACAACTGCTTTGCCAGCTTTCTTTGCGACAATTGTACCATTTTTATTCACTGTTACAACCGCCTTTTTGGAAGATGTATAAGTGATCTTCTTTACATTTTCCATGTTCAGGTTCTTATCAAAAGTAACTTTTGCCTTCTTTCCGTTTGCAACCGTTTTCTTGGTATCCTTTAATGCAACACTCTTTAAGATTTTACTGCTCAGAGCCTTTGCATCCTTCTCATTCAGCAGTACATAATCACCGGCATCTTTGGTATCCACTGTCACCGTTCCGTCTTTGGAAACCTTATAAGTCCTGCTGCTGATCAGGACTTTTTCTCCTGTCTTTTTATCAACTTTTACAAGTGTCAGCTTTTTGCCTGCCTGCAGATCCTTCGCATTGACAGATACGCTGTTCATCTCTTTGCCGGAAGCGTTCTTCGTTGTCTGGGTAATCGTAATGTCGCTGGTTCCTGCCTCTTTGACTAATTTTGCAACCACATCTGCTGAAATTGTAGTCTTCTTTGTCTCGGAAGTATTCTTTACTGTTTTTTCCAGCTGTGCCCGGGCATCTGTCACTTCTCCCTTATCGTTCTTTTCAACGGTAAGTGTCGCATTTGTATCTTTTGCAATATTCTCAAATGTTTTGTCCGTTTTCCGGGTTTCTGATGGTTTTGTATCCGGTGTTGTTGTGCTGCCGGAATTTCCACCAGAGGTGCTGCTGCCGGAGGAAGAATTTCCGCCATTATTTCCACTCTGGCTGGTCTGTTTTACCGCAATCAGGCCATCGGCATCTGCTTTTGCAGCTTCTGCATCACTGATCGTTGTTCCTTTGAATGCATCAAAGTAAAGTACCGATTCCACATCTACCGCGGAACCTGCCGGGTTGGAATTACACCAGAGTCCGAATGCCTGCACATCTTTTAAAGCATCCCCACTAAGTTTTCCACCCGTCTTCCCTTTAAAAGCGGAGAATGGAACGGTTACTTCATAGGCATCTTCTGTCTTCGCAAGATTGGTCAGATATACTTCATACTCTTCTCCTCCTGCCTTGATCTGTACAACAACCTTCTGCCCTTTTCCATCAAGTTTTGTCCAGAATTTCAATGCATTATAGGCTGAAAAATCTGTATTGCCCAGACTTGCATTTACCAGACCCGTCCAGACTTCCGAACCGGTTGTTTTTAATTTGTAATGAAATGCAGCACCATATGTACCGTCTGCCTTATGCTCCTGATCCAGCGTAAAGGACGAACTGCATCCAGCGGCAGAATTTCCACCGTAAGCTGCATCCAGAAGTCCATTACTCCCGACATAGTAGTCAAAATTTTCCAGCACACCTGCCGGAGCTTTGTCCTTTTCTTTTCCGATACTCAGATTTGTGATCGTGGACAGTTCTTTTCCATCTGCAACAAGTGTAATGGATGCTACATCTGTTTTTCCGATCTGATCCATTTCCTTTTGTGTCAGCTGCGCCGTATAGAATCCGTCGGAGCCTTTTGCAGCCGGCAATGTCAACTGTTTGCCCTTTGCCGTATCCTTTACAACAAACGATACCTCACCGGCATTGGAAACACTTGCCTTTAATGCAGTTGGCTTTAAAATCGTATCCATATCAAACGGTGCTACCATGTATCCGCTGACATCTTTGTATTTCTCGGTCTTTACTCCTGCATACTTATCGATATTGCCATAGAAATTAGTACCGTTTCCAAATACTGAATCCTCATTGTTATAGTAATCAATAAACTCATTGATCATTTCCTGACCCATGGTATCACTGTATTTATACGGCACATAGAAATTGGTATCGCTGAAATTTGCCCATACCATATAATATGGCATGTCGTTTTTCTTTGCGATATCATTCACTTTCTGATACCAGTTCACACCCGACTTTGCCTCACTGACCGGATTATTTTTTACAAGAAGCCCTTCGTTATCACTTCCATCCTTCTTCATCACACGTACACCGGTCTCCGAAATTGCAGCCAGCTTGTTATGCTGTTTTGCAAGTGATGATACAACCTGACAGGTCTGATCCAGATGATCAAAGAACGACGTATCTGCTTCAGCCGGATAGGTATTAAAATCGTTGTAATAGTCAAATGCCAGAATATCTACATAGGCATCTCCCGGATAACGCGACATATACTCTGCCTCGGTCTCCAGCGGTCCGTTTGGTGAATACACATAAAGCATATTATGTACCCCTTTGGATTCCAGATACTCTCTGGTATATGCATACAGACTCTTATAACTTTCCGCCGTGTTTCCAGTTCCCCACCAGAACCATCCGCCGGTATTCTCATGCAGTGGACGGAAGATGACCGGAATATTTGATTCCTGTAATTTATTCGCATAGGTTGCAATGGTATCCAGATAAGCCGTAAAGACCTTATTCTTTTCTCCTTCTGGCAGAATCTTCTTTAAGCTGTCCCCGGACAGATCTTTGGATTCGTTGAAATTACAGTCAAAGAAATCGTAGGTTCCATCCCCATTGTCTTTGATCTTCGCGCTTGTGAAGTTTGGCATATGTGCAGATAATGTGACGATTGCTCCATTCTCTGCTGCCTTTTTGCTGTAATTGATGGAATTTTCCAGTGCAGATTTTGCATCTGTTCCACCTGCCTCGCTTCCAAACAGTGCAAGGGAATCTATTCCAAAAATACCGCTGACAGAACCGGTCACATCATGGACATCTCCTAACTCATCCTTTGTTCCAACCGAACGGCTGACATCATTCTGATGACCAAACAGTACCTGATCGCTCTCGGTCAGTCCCTGTAAATATGCATACAATGCCTTTGCGCTATTGCTGGCATCCGGATCTGTCATGGTCAGGGTTTTATCTGTTGCTTCTGGTTTTGCCTGTGTTCCGTCTGTATTCGGTGTTGCGGTAATTGTCACAAAATCACCACTGGCATCCTTCTGGGAAAGTATCAGATTATCCAGATAAACATCCCCTGCAAAGGAACTGTTGGCTCCGATAAGTCCGATTGTCAGATCATCCATTGGTGTGGCAGATGGAGAAAATCCTAAAGTAACTGTAACTTTCTTATATCCGTTTCCTGCATCTGCTGCCTCGGACGAATCTATGCTGGTATCTTTATTGATCCCGCTATTGGAGAAAAATTTTATCTTGGAAATATTACTGCTTTCCGGATAAATCAAATCCACACTCACCTGATTATAATTGCTGATATCAGCCGGTGTCTTGGGTGTGAATTTCACTTTTGCCTCACTCCATGATTCGCCGGAGTTGGCTGTATAATCCAGGCTTACTTTTAATCTTCCGTCTCCGCCATTTGCATCATAGGAACATTTCGGAGCAGCATTTTCTTCTCCACCGTGGAAATACTGATATCCGGTTTCGCCTGCCCACAGATTTACCTGGAATTCATCATTTAAATCAGAAAGAACGGTTGGCTCCTGTTTGGTCAGTTCCTGTTTATCGCTTGATAAATTTGTGAGAACTACATTTGAAAATGTCACAGTTCCCTTAAATCCGGTTCCCACAAGGACGAATTCAACATCCATCAATGTATCCGGTGTTATTCCTGAAAACTTTACTTTCAGATCAGCTGAATACTTCTCCCCATCTTTCGTAAAAGAATCCTGCTGCAGCCACTGGCAATCCGTACTGTTGTTCCATCCCCAATCTGATCCCAGTTTTGTTACACCCTGGATATTCAGATGCGCTTTATCTGCAGCCAGCGACTGATAGGATGCTTCATCCAGTGTTACCTTTGCAGTTAATTCATACTCTTCATTCACATTTCCCAACGAGCCATTGATGGAATTATCATATGCAAAAGTAATTTTTCCTGCACCATTCCAGTCTTCTTCTTGCAATCCTGAAAAATCAATGGTTTCTGTTGTTTTTGCGTTCTCATTTTTGTACAGTTCTGTACGTGTTACTGTTGGTGCTGACGCTTCATTTGTTTCCGCCGCATACACAATCTCATTCTGTAAAAATGTGCATGCCTCCGGTGTCAGTGACCCCATCATTGCTGCTGCCAGCGTGATGGCAACAATCTGTTTTCCTACCCTTCTCATGTTTTTGCTCTACCTTTCCTTTCTTCTCCATTTTAGTTGTAAAAACCTTCCAGCACCCTCCATCTATCCGGTTTCACTTAATAAAAAAGCAATTGCACGCTGCTTCCCATATTTCAGGGAGAGGGTACTGCATACTTGGGGAGTGCAGTAAAAAATATGGGAACCAGTGTGCAATTGCTTAATTTATTTGATAAATTCAGTATATCACAAAGTAATTTTAAGTCAATATTTAGTTAATAGAAAATTAATCGTTTGTAAAGTATTACTTAATTTAAAGTTTTTTAGTCTTTTTTTAGTCTTTTAATTAGACATTTTCACAAGAGACGAAAGTACCAGTTCCTTATTAATTGAAAAAAGCACCTGTAAAACAGATTATGTTCTGCTCTACAGGTGCTAATATCGTGCTAGTTCTTTTAAGCTGCCTTCCAAAGAATAACCCCCTCTTTTTGTACATTCTTATAAAATGGAAGCACTTCCCCCCTCTTTTTCATATTTTCTTCTTTAATATCAATGATAGAAAAAATCTTATCATAACGTATATCCATCTCTGCTGACCAGCAAATAAATTTATTTCTTATTTCTTCATTCATATCATTTTTAGTGATGATTGCTATATCTATATCGCTTTCTGATGTAGCTTCATTTCTTGCAACAGATCCATACAAAATAATCATTGATAAATTTTCATGAAACAGATTAAGTAACCCTTTTACCAATTCGTCTTTCATCATATCCGTTAACATTTATTACACCCCTACAAAAACTCTTTTTTATAGTCTACCATTTTTTCTGCACCTATTCCATATTTTCTTTTTCATAAGATTCCACCAGTCAAAGAACAATTAAAAAATTAAGGGGACGATCAAAACCATCCCCTTAAAAATTTTAAATATAATTAATCAATTTTTCTTAACATTGCCAAGTCAAGGTTACACCAGTCATTTGCTCCTGCTACAGAATAAACCCCGATCTCCAACGTATGATTTGTAACAACAATCTTGTCTATACTAAAAATATTCCAATTAATGTCACTTGTTTCAATCGTGGTATCAAGCTCACTTCCTCCATAATTTTTTGCATAAAGTTGTAAAACATCCTGTTTCCCATTTGTCTTTGCCCAAATTGAGAATTTATATGTTCCATTCGGAATATTTGTATACGTTTTATATACAGAACACGAATACTCTTTATCATCCCAAAATGTTAATTTGTAATCTCCATCATATGCATCACCATATTCTGTTCTTACAGTATTTTCATCTGACGAATCACTTGTCCATACATTCCATCCACTCGGTGAAGTAGTTATCCCATTCTGTTCAAAACTGATATTTGTCAATAAATTTTCACACGGTTTATTAAGCACCTTAATAGAATCTAATGCATTTCCCTGAAAATTAAACAACGTCATGTTATCCCATGTATTACTTGGCGTTACGGTATCATTTTTATACGCAACCCCTGCAGATGTAGCATATGTTCCGCCTTCTACAGGTATCCATTCTGGTTCCCAATAAAAATATCCAATACCTTTGTCATCTGGTACATTTAAAATGATTGATTCCAGATCATTCATAAATTCAAATTGTCCTTCTACTGTTGCAGGATATCCTCCAACTTCTTCATCTCCACTAATGAATACATTTCCTTCACCATCACCATCTTCCGTTGTCCATGCATACGCAGTTTCTACAACACACACTTCTTTATTATAGGTGGTCGCCAAGTAATTCAAATTATACTGAAGCCCCTCCATGGTTCCATGCCACATTGGATAATAAGATAATCCAAATACATCAAAATCCAAGTTTGGTGACTCTTTCAATAATCCACCAAAATACCAGGTATACAACTGATTTTTTCCACCCTGATCCAGATGAAGCATAATTTTGGTACTTGATGCAGCAGAAGCACGTACTCCAGAAATTGCAGATTCTAAAAGGCCCGCTAATCCGGAAAAATCCTCATTCGTCCCTATTTTGCCATCTTCATGAAGAATCCCCGATGATATTTCATTTTATCCTTTTACCCCTCCGGCAACCAATCCATTCTGAATAAATCGCTGTAAGCACATAAAGATGATCATGATCGGCAGGGATGAAATCACTGCTGCTGCAGCAAACAAAGTCCAGTGCGCAGCAAACTGATCGCTGATAAAAGACTGCAGTCCGAGTGCAAGCGTCATTTTTCCCGGTGTCTGCAAAAAGATTGAGGTAATCACATATTCACTGTATGTTGCAATAAACGAAAACAGGAAGATCACGGCAAGCTGTGGCATTGCAAGCGGGATGATGATCTTATAAAAAACCTGGAATTCATTTGCTCCATCCACCATTGCAGCTTCATCCAATTCCACCGGAAGTCCATCGATATAAGATTTAAGTAACCAGATATTGTAAGCACTTCCACCTGCAAGCACAAGAATGAGCGCAAAGCTGTTGTCCACCAACCCGAACTTATAAATTAAAATATAGTATCCGGCAACTGCCATGCTGTTTGGAAACACCTGTAATATCAAAAGTGCCATCAGTCCATATTTTCTTCCCACAAACCGCAGTCTTGCAAACGCATACGCTGCAAGTGAAGTAAGCACAAGTTGTATGATTGCTACAATAAAGCAAAACTTTAGGGAATTAAAAACCCAGATTCCAAAATCCGTTTCCCGAAACAGTTCCACATAATGTTCAATACTGAATTTTTCAGGGAACAATGAGGACAGGAAAAAGCTGTCACCCGCGGAAAAAGAGGACATAACAATCCATATGACCGGAAACAGCACCACGATCATTGTGCTCCATATGACCACTCTGCTTCCCCACAGTGTCCGTTGTTCTGAGGCGGATATTTTCTTTTTATTTTTCATTTAATCAACCTCCTTAAATGAGCCGGACAGCCGCATATTAATCAGCGTAAATGTTCCGACAATGATAAAGATCAGCACACTGAACGTTGCAGACAGTTCATACCGGTTCGACCATGTGGTCATCTTATAGGTGGTACTGGCAAGGATATCCGTATAACCCGCAAACTGGTTATCCACTCTCGCTGGTCCACCTTGTGTAATCATATATATATTTCCAAAATTGTTAAAATTAGCCGCAAACGAGGAAATTACAAGAGGAATGGAAAGTTTTGTCACCATCGGCAATGTAATGCTCTTAAAACACTGAAATTTTGATGCCCCATCCATTTTAGCCGCCTCATAGTATTCACCAGAAATCGCCTGTAGTCCACCAAGACAGACATTCATCATATAGGGAAATCCCAGCCACACATTCACGATAATCAACCCAACCCTTGCCCAGAATGGATTGGTCAGCCACGGTACATTCCAGGCAATACCGATTGTATGCAGTAAATTATTGATTCCACCATACTGCTCATTTAGCAGTCCCTGCCATGCGAGGATTGCAATCGTAGATGGCAATGCCCACGGAACAATTAGCACTGCACGGTAAATTTTTGATTCTTTCATATGCGGATTGTTTAACAAAATGGCAAGAATCAGTCCCATTGCATAGGAACCTGCCGTACTTAACAGCGCAAAACAAATCGTCCACCCAAGTACCGGGAAAAACACATTTTTAATGCTTCCGGAAAATACGGTCAGATAATTTTCCAGACCCACAAACGTGTAATCTGTCAGATGATACATGTTGTAATTAGTAAAAGATAAAATCACCGTATAAATAATTGGCAGACATGTCACCAACAGAATCGAGATCAGTGCCGGTGCCAGATAAGTATACCCAAGCGCATTCTTTTTCTTTCTCATGCCATCACTACTTTCCTGAATTCATCAATTCAATCGCTTCTTTCAACTGCGTAACCATATTTTTGGCAGCTTCCTCTGGTGTTTGCTCCCCAGACCACATCGAACGGATATTGTTTGTGTGGATACTCCAGAGCTGTCCCATTTCTGATACGGTCGGCATCGGCTCTCCATCATTGATCTGCTCGACAAATGCCTGTGTGTATGCATTACTCTGGATCTCATCAAGTTCCTGATCTGCCAGTTTTGCCGGTATACGGTCACCCGCCTCATACATGCCAAGTGCACCGTTTTCCAGCAGATAGGAAATAAAATCCCATGCTGCATCCTGATTTTTACTGCTGTTGCTCACAAAACTTACCTGTGTACCCACCGGGGTCACAAACGGCTGTCCGTGGAAAGTTGGCATTTTTGCTACAGCAAATTTAGTTCCTGCAGAGGTAAAACCGTCAATGTCCCATGGTCCACCAATATAATAAGCACATTTTCCGTTTTGGAAATTACTTCTTGCGATATCGGCTGTCACATCTGCCGTGATCAGTTTATATTTATTGCACAGGTCATTGATAAAGGCATAGGCATCCACACTGCCCTCATTATCAAGACCGATGTCTGCCGTGTCATATGCCCCATCCTGATATTTAAAAATATAACCTCCGCAGGCTCTCACAAAACCAAGATCGTAGTATATGCTTGTTGCATCAAACTGTACACCTCCGTCTGCGGCTGCCTGATCGACCAGTTCTTCCCATGTTTTTGGGACTTCCGATACAAGATCTGTGTTGTAAAACAGTGCAGTAGTCTCTACGGAAAGTGGTGCTGCATATCGTTTTCCATCTACATAACATGCCTGGATGGCTGCATCGGAAAAATCCTGATCCGCATACAGATCCTGTGGCACTTCTGCAGTAAGATCTGCGTTTACATAATCTGCAAGCTGGTCATTGGGAATACCCACCACAGCATCCGGTCCGGAAGCACTTTTTACTGCCTGTGCAAACTGCTGGACAGATGGAGACTGGTGAATGACTTCTACCTTTCGTCCGTTCTTTTCTCCCCATTCATCTGCATATTTCTGAATGGTATCCACTTCCACGTTCATGTTCGTCCAAATCACGAGTTTTTCCCCGGAAGCTTCCTTTTTTCCGGTTCCACTTCCACAGCCAGTCAACATTCCCACTGCCATTGTTACAGCCAGCACAGCTGTTATTATTTTTTTCATATGATTATCCTCCCTTTACATTGTTTTCATGTTTATCAGCGCGCTGTTTGCGTTTCCATTTTCGTCAAACAATGCCATATTTGCCATGGCATTTCCTGCTGTCATCTTGTCTTTCATGTACTTGCTGCCACTCTTACTTGCCCACGTACAGTCCGGTATTGGCAGCCATGCCGGTTCCCAGTAAAACACACCGATGCCTCTTTTATTGTTTACACTTCTTACCGTTGCAAACAAATCCCGCAAGAATGCTTCCTGTCCCTGCTGTGTTGCCGGGTATCCAGTGATTTTTTCATGCTCCTTCGAATAAACGATTCCGTTACAGCCAAATGTTTCCGTAGTATAACCAATTGAAGTCTCTGCAACAAGCACATCTTTGTCATACCGGCTGCTGATATCATTCATATTATCCAGAAGAAGTGAAAGACTTCCGTTCCAGTGCGGATAATACGACATTCCAATAATATCAAAATCCAGCGCATACGATGAAACCTGATCAAACCACTGTCGATACATTTTATTATCCGTTCCGAAATCCAGATGCAATACGATCCTTGCATCCGGACACTCCTCGCGCACCCCCTTAATCCCTGCCTGCAGAAGATGTGCCATATTTTCGGTCTGTTCGATGTAACCATCCGGCCACAACAGCCCTTTTGTAATCTCATTTCCAACCTGCACCATAGTCGGCACAAGCTTGTGGTTTTTCAATGCCTTTAACGTATCTACAGTATGCAGATACACCGCCGTTTCCAGTGCCTCTCCGCTTAATTCTTTCCAGGCTTTCGGTTTTACCTGTTTGGCCGGGTCTGCCCAGAAATCACTATAATGGAAATCAAGCATAAAATCCATACCGCTTTGTACAGTTCTTTCTGCGATCTCAATGGTAGTCTCCAGATCATTTCCACCTCCCCCGTAAGAATTTCCGTTTTCATCGTAGGGATCCGGCCAAATCCGAATCCTTACGTTATTGGTTCCGCATGTCTTTAAAATTGCAAACAGATCTTCTTTTTTCCCGTTCAGCCGATAGGACGCACCATATTGTTCCAGTTCTTTCACCATGGAAATATCCATACCCTTAATAAATTTCATAACTACTCCTTCACAAGTGTAATATCATCAATGGTTCCCCAGCCGCCCGGTGCTGTTGCCACGTGTGCTCCTACTGTGATTGCTCCGTCCGTTGGTGTAATGCCCGGGATTTCCACCGTATACCAGTTAACATACCCCTGCAATTTGCCATCTGCTTTTACCTCTTCGCCATCCACGAGCGCATAAAAATATACGGTCGGATTTTCATCCCCGGCTGCATCACCCTGAATATGAGCGGTTAGTTTGTAGGTGCCATCCTCAAGTCCACTCACTGTCTGTTTCATGGAAAAATCCACCGGATTGTTTCCTGAATAAAAATGCAGTGACTGTGCACCTGCAAAACAGTCTGTCTCACGATCATAAACATCTAACTCCTCTGTAACATCATTGTTGTTTGTCACCGTCCATCCGGAAAAATCTGGTTCTTCAAAACTTCCGTTGATCAGATAATTTCCGTTTTCATCTGGCGTACCTGTTGTATTTTCCTTCTGTTCTGCGGCAGCAACTTCTGTGCCTCTCTCCTCTTCAATGTTCTCTGTTTCTGTAGCTTTTTGTGTTTTCTCCGCATCAGCATTAATACCAGATGTGTTTCCACATCCTGACAATGCTACTGCCATGCTCGCTACAAGGACTGCATGTAATAACTTCCTTTTCATAAATGTTCCCCCTTTTCTAAAATTAAATCTTTACTAATATTCAAGTAAATTATTTACTTATTAAGAATGTATCATCTAAGCCTAATAATGTCAATACTCACAAATACACTTTTCACTATATTGCCAATTTTTATTTTTGTATTTTATGCAATATATACAAAAAAGACACAAAAAAAGATGTTCGCAATCGAACATCTTTTTTCAACAACTCTTCCGGAAAACTGGAATTCCATTTACAAACACCAGCTTGGTTACGCGTCCGCCATATAGTACCCTGTTTCGCAACAGATCAAGCGCGGTTTCACAGATACATGGAATATCAATATGAATAGTAGTAAGGGGTGGTGATAAATACTTTGCAATATTCACATCATTGATGCTAAAAACCGCCACCTGCTCCGGAATCTGTATATTGCCTTCATTTAAAGCCTGTAGCACACCCACCGCCAGTGTGTCACTTGCCACACAAAGTGCTGTTGGCAGTATCTCTTTTTTAAGCAGTTCTTTTCCCATGCGGTAGCCATCATCCACCGTAAATCTCTCGGAAATGAAAATGTACTCCTCATTGAGATACCCATAGTATGCAGCGCTCTGTCGAAATGACCACTCCCGGATATCCATGGAAGGTTTTCCGGTGTCAATATTTCTATCACTGCCCCCGATAAATCCAATCCGTTTATGTCCTTTTTCCACAAAGTAATCAACCATCTGTGTCACAAACGAATCCATATTGGGCTTCACGGCATCAAAAAGTTTTTCATCCGGGGATGTGCCGATAAACACGCCCCTTTTGCACCGTTTATACAAAGCATTGATTTCTTTTCTGGTGAGCCATCCAATCGCAATAAAGGCACTTAAATCTTTCGGAACATGATCCATGCCGTCCTTTCGGTCATAGATACTGAGCTGAATATTCATCTTTTTCGCCTGCTTTATTATCTCATCCTTTACCCCGTGGTAAAAGACATCTTCAAGTTCATCCTCGTGGTCAACAAAATACAGCAATGCCACATTTTCGATCTTGGGATAGATTACTCTCTTTTTATATCCGATTTTCTCTGCTGTGGCAAAGATCGCCTCTCTTGTCTCATCACTAACAGAGATTCCCTCATCATAATTGAGTACCCGTGAAACTGCTGAGCTCGAAACCCCTACCATTTCTGCAATTTCTTTAATTGTTGCCATACAATTCCTCCAATGTTTTCATGGATTTCTTTATTGATAAATTCTGTTATAATTATTTTACATAAATATTTTACTTTGTCAAACAAAGTTTTGCACATAAAAAAGGCATACATTCCTCAAAGGATCATGTATGCCTTTACAAACCGTTACCCAGTCTTATTTCGTAGAAACCGTAGAAGCAACAAATTCCAGATTTCCCTCAATCTCAACCTTACCATAGCCATACGGAAGAATAAAATGATCTCCCTTCTTCACGCTGGTATGGTTTAAGAGTCCGTTTCCTTCTACCACGCTGACAATCAGGAATGGATATTCCTGCTCAAATTCAGCCTGACCTTCGACTTTCATGTGGAATACCTGATAGTACTTGCACTCGATCAGCTTCTGCAGTTTGTTTGCCTCTGCCTCCCCGGTCTTTATCATGCACTCAGAAAGCGGTGCTGCCGGAACTTTGATGACATCGAGACTCTGCTGAATGTGAAGCTGACGCGGCTTCCCATTGGAAAGACGGTCATAATCATAAACACGGTACGTAATATCACTATTCTGCTGGGTTTCAAGGATGGTGATACCGCCTTTGATCGCATGCACGGTACCCGGATCAATCTGAATAAAGTCACCTTTCTTTACTGGGACTTCACGGATCAGCTCACTCCAGCGTCCGTTATGCACCATATCTTCAAGTTCTTCGTGTGTCTTTGCATTGTGTCCGATAACAAGCTTGGAATCCGGCTCACAGTCAAGGATATACCAGCACTCCATCTTGCCAAGAGAACCGTTTTCATGCTCTGCAGCATAGGTATCATCCGGATGTACCTGAATACTTAAATCCGCCTTTGCATCAATAATCTTGATCAGCAGCGGGAATACCTTCCCCTGTGTATTTCCAAAGAGTTCTCTGTGTTCCTCCCACAGATCGGATAATTTCTTTCCTTTATACGCACCGTCTGCAATCGTACAGGTTCCGTTTGGATGTGCTGCGATTCCCCAGCATTCTCCGATGTCATCGCCCTCGATGGAATATCCATACTCTTCACGAAGCTTTGTACCACCCCAGATATTGTGGGTAAATACCGGCTCCATAAAAAGGATCTGCTTATACGGCTGGTTACAACTTAAATTTTCTCCATTCATTCTCATCACCTCTCTGTACCAGTAGGCAGAATCTTTTGCAATCCTGCGCTGGGTTGTGTAGTCTACATAAACAAGTCCAAAACGTTCTTTGTAACCTTCTGCCCACTCGAAGTTATCCAGAAATGTCCAGAGGAAATATCCGATAACCGGCATTCCCTCGTTAATCGCACGCTGTACCGCTCCAAGATATGCATCCAGAAACGTAATCCTCTCTCTGTCGTGCACCTGTCCGTCTGCGGAAATATTGTCAAGATCCGACATCCCGTTTTCCGTAATATAAAGCGGCAGTCTGTAACGCTCGGTAAGGAAACGGATGCCATAGTAAAGTGCCTCCGGTGTCACCGGCCAGCCGGTTCCTGTCTTTGCTGTGCCCGGTGCACGGTCCACATACTCCGGGTCTCCATCCGCTCCACAGCGGATCATGTAACCGTTGTAAATATTCTGTCCCACGAAATCAAGTGGCTGATGAATCAGCTGCATGTCTTCTTCGGTAATCTCCGGAAGATAGTCTGCAAACTTCTCCAGCCCCTCTTTCGGATACTCTCCTAAAAATACCGGATCGGAAAACCATGCCACATTCCAAGTCCAGTTATCCATCGGATTTTCAAATCCAAAGTACACTTTCTTTGCTGCTGCGATATCATCGGCACTCTCTGTCGCCGGATATGCAACGCCACAAGTCGGAGCATATCCAACCCGTATCTTCTGTTTTGCATATTTGCGCAGATTGATGACCGCCTGACCATGTGCTTTCATCAGATTGTGTGCCATCTGAAAAGTCTCCGGAATGGAATATTTCATTCCCGGTGCATGTACCCCATTTAAGTGTCCCAGTCCAATCGCACACTGCGGCTCATTGATCGTGATAAAATCACTGCACAGATCGGAAAAATTTTCAGCAACAACTTTTGCATATTCACCAAACCACTGTACCACCTCATCGTTCAGCCAGCCGCCTTTTTTAAACAGCTCATACGGAAATTCCCAGTGAAACAGCGTAATAAACGGACGAATTCCATTTTCTTTCATGCAAAGAATCATATCACGATACATCTGCACAGCTTTCTCGTTGACCTTCCCGGTTCCCTCCGGAAGAATCCGCGACCAGCTGATGGAAAATCGATAGTTTTTAATGCCAAGCATACGCATCAGTGCAAAATCTTCCCGGTACCGATGCATATGATCGCAGCAAACCTCTGCGGTCTGGTGTTCGTATACTCTGCCCGAACGTGCAAACTCATCCCAGATATTTTTTCCCCGGCCATCTTTTGCGTCGGTTCCTTCTACCTGATAGGCACTGCTTGCCACCCCCCAGACAAAATCTTTTGGAAACATTCCATTCCTCCTTTTATTTTTCCGATGTGATTACAGAAATCAGCTCAAATGCGGCTGGCATTGTCTCATCCCCAGAGATCAGACGCACTTCCACCGTATGAGTACCGTTTGCACCGTGTACCATAACCGGAGTGAGTGTCAGGGAATCGCCCCAGTCCTCATCAAAATTTGCATCCAGTGTCACCGCATGTGCCTCATCGTGATCAACGATGGCAAGCGCCACCGGTGCCGGCTGCGTCACACAGCGCTTAAACTGCACGGCAATCTCACTTCCCTGTACCGTAAATGTAAGAGATGAGCCCTTTTCTTTTGCCGCCCAGCCGTTCTTAAAACAGTCTTTGACTTCTTCCTGTACTCTGGTATCTTTGACAAAGCCGTAATTTTCAGGCTCATAGTTACGATTATCCAACCGAACTGCTTTCTCATAGCAATTCTGTGTCAGCGGTGCAGGAAACTCCGGCTCTTCATCATCCGTCTGTGCCATGCGGATTTTATCCAAAGCATAGGTAATCACAGATGCAACCAGCTCATGCCCTTTGTCGTTTGGATGCAGATCATCCTCTGTAATCTCGCGGTTTGGAATCCGCCCCGCAACGACCTCCGGATAAATACTGCTCTGCATGCTGACCGCCGGAAGCTGATAATGTCTGGCTATCTGACCGTGCATGATCTGCGCATTTCCACCGTTATTATAATAAACATTGTGCACCAGCATCACAGCAGGTTCGTTTTCATCCTGCCATACACGGCGTACCAGTCCTTCATATGTCTCACGGAAAAATTCCGTCGATTCATCATTGACCGAAAATTCAATGATAACAAAATCCGGTTTATGGGAAAGCAGATCGGACTCGGCACGAGCCGTCCCGAAATGTGATGTTGTTCCACCGATTCCGGCATTGATATAATGAAATTTGGCCTGCGGAAATGTTTTCTCCCACCACTGAAATACGCGGTAAGCATAACACAGCTCCGGTGCGGATGCAAGACATCCCTGCGTGATCGAACCACCAAGGAAACCAATGTTTAATGTTTCCCCGGCCTCTGCCCTTGCCATTAATTTTTTCATCCGGTACAGATTGCCCGGATTGGAAATACCTCTTTCATATTCAATCTGCATTGTTATACTCCTTATATCATGTAATCAATTTTTTTAAAAATTGATTACATATCCCAAATCTCCGCTCCGAGGCTTTCGATGAATGCGGTAAGTTCCTTACTCATCTGTTCTGCCTCCGGAATACGGATATGTCCCGGTGTTCCTTTTCCGTTCTGTGAATACAGGAAATGGTGTACCCGCGGACTGTTTACTGTTTTGCACACTTCCTCAATGGAAATGTCCCAGTTTTCGTTATGTTCCAATATTGTGGTTGTCAATATAAAGGTTGCCTTCGGATATACTTCCATAAGATGCTCTAAAAATCTGCGGTAATGCTGCCGCCAGTTTTCGGAACGTGCACTGTTATAATCTTCTGCCATATAATCATCCGGGTGGTTATCATTCTGCCCGAATGCAAAAATCACAACATCTGGTGTATAACGTGAAAAATCCCATGGTTTTACTTCACTGAGTTCCGGCTGGTATTCTATTTTATCATAACAGGATTCTATTCCCAGATAATCCGGCTCCATAAACCAGCCGGTTTTGTCAAGAAGGGCGATACCACCCTGTGATGTGTCATGCAACTGTGCATGCAGATTCCGCGCGGTCATCCACGCATAAGAATACCAGCTGTTTGAATATTCCCCATCGTGTTCCGGGTCCGGTTTTCCTGCATAATCTACGGCCTCTGATACTTCGCCGCAGGAAACACTATCTCCGAAAACTTCGATTTTACGGGACGGAAGCGGTGCCGGAGTAAGTACCTTAGCATCGCTTCCCAATTCAAATCCCAGTAAAGTGACGATATGGCAGGAGTCCATTCTTTTAAACAGAGTGAGGGTATGCTCTGTATGTTCAAGATCCCTGGCAATCACATACGTTTCTGCCCCCGGATCCGAGGTGAGTAAGAACTGCCCCTGCTTCCCGTCCAATATATATCCCATCCGGCTCGACCAGTATGCACGTTTGTTTTCCAGTGTCACGGAGATCTGCGTCCCTGTAAAACGAATCTGTACAAAACTTGCCGCATAGACAAGTACAGGTGCTTTTGGATTATCAAAATCAATTCTTCCACAATATTGTAATCTCTTGTCGTCCGGTGAAATATGCATAGCTATCTCCTTCCGATTTCTGTATCTGCAGATGTTACAACACTGTTTGTTTTTATATAATCTACAATCTCATCCAGTTTTGTAAATGCCAGGCCAACGTAACTGTCTGCTGCACCATAATAGATCGCGATCTTTCCGGATGCACTGTCGTGAATGGTTGCACATGGGAAGCATACGTTCGGAACGAAACCTCTCTCCTCATACCACTCTTCCGGAGTCAGAAGGAAATTCTCACAGCGATACTTCACGATGGAAGGATTATCAATGTCAAGGATTGCCCCACCGATGGAGTAAACATATCCGTTACATGTACCGGATACCCCATGATAGAATAAGAGCCATCCTTCGGAAGTCTCGATTGGAGCAGCACCACCGCCGATCTTTAAGGACTCCCACCATTCGCTTCCTTTGCCCATGACATGTCTGTGTTTGCCCCAGTATACCAGATCCGGGCTTTCACTTAAGAAAATGTCACCAAACGGTGTATGACCACTGTCTGAAGGACGGGAAAGCATCATGAAGTTTCCATTGATCTTTCTAGGGAACAGCACGGCATTGCGGTTGAATGGGAGGAACGGATTCTCAATCCGTGTAAACGTCTTGAAATCTGTTGTTTTTGCCATGCCGATTGCTGCTCCGTAGAAATCCTGACACCAGATGATATAATAGGTGTCTTCTACTTTTACAAGTCTTGGATCGTATGCATAGATTGGCATAAACGGCTCGCCGTTTTCATCCACAAACGGAATCTTGTTTTCTTCAAAATCCCAGTGGATGGCATCTTTGCTGTGTCCAAGATAAATATATGGAATACCATTGGTCTGCTCTCCACGGAACACACCGATGAAAGCATCGCCATATGGCATAACCGCACTGTTAAAAATTCTTGCAACACCCTTTAACGGATTTCTTCCGATAATCGGGTTTTCACTGTATCTCCAGATCGGGGCTCCGTTCTGAGGTCCTTGTGGTCTCTCCTGCCATGGTACATTTGGTACCGGAGCTGTCAGCATCTTTACTTCACTCATAATCAACTCTCCTCTTATTTACGATTTTTTAAATACTCTAAGTTCTTCTTAATCAGGTCGCATCTCTGCTGTACACACAGTACACTTCTTCCCGGATCCTGTGGTGTATTAAATACATAATCAATCAGACGGTCAATCGTTGTAGTCGCCACATGCATTCTTGTATCAGAAGAAGCATAGTAAATAAATACTTCGTTCTTATCGTTTACGATTGCACCGTTGGTAAATACAACATTGGATACATCTCCGACACGCTCCTCACCTCTTGGTCCGATTAACAGTCCGGATGGCTCTGCAATTACCTTAGACGGATCGTTTAAATCCGTGGCAAATGCATAGATCACATAGCGCAGACCTGCTGCAGTATTTCTTACACCGTGTGCAATGTGAATCCAGCCGCGGTCAGTCTTGATCGGAGTAGCACCTGCACCGTTCTTTGCCTCGGTAATGGTATGGTACTTACGGATGCTGGTCATCTTCTCTTCGTCAATGACTGCATGTGTGATGTCCTCGCAAAGACCGAATCCAATACCGCTTCCGCTTCCGGTATCAATGAAGTCATCCATCGGACGGGTATAGAATGCATACTTTCCATCCACAAATTCCGGATGCAGCACGACATTTCTCTGTTGCGGGGAACGAAGGGTCTTTAAGTTTTCCAGACGCTCCCAGTGCTTTAAATCTTTTGTGCGGACAATTCCTGCTGCTGCAACGGCTGCAGACAAATCGTTCACGCTGGTATCTTTGCTCTCAGAACAGAATACTCCGTAAATGTATCCGTCCTCATGCTGTGTCAGTCTCATATCATAGACGTTTGTCTCCTCCGGACATACATCATCCAGAAGGATCGGGTAATCCCAGAAACGGAAATTATCAATTCCGTTATCACTCTCTGCCACGCCGAAGAAGGACTTTCTGTCATTTCCCTCAATACGGGCAACCAGATAATACTTTCCGTTTAAATAAATTGCTCCGGAATTCATGACTGCATTGATTCCAAGACGTTCCATAAAGAATGGATTGGTCTCCTCGTTTAAGTCATATCTCCAGGTGAGCGGAATCATATCTCTTGTAAGAACGGGATTCACATAACGGTCAAATACACCATTATAAAAGTCACTTTTTTCATTTTTACGTGAAAGCAGCTTTTTCTGCTTTGCCAGTTCTACATAATATCTTTCATGCATTGTTTAAAGTCTCCTTATTACTTCCATACACATTCTTCCGTTATGATACGGACATTTCCAAGGTTCTACGATTGGACGGTCCGCAATCGGACTGCCGTCCGGATGTACTTCCCAGAACCACTCGGAACCGGTTCTCTTATCAATGACGTGTTCTTTGATAAATTCCCATTCAGCCTCCGATGCCTCCAGAAACTTCGTTTTCTGCGGATGCTTCTGGTATTCATTCAGGAATCCGATCACAGTCTCTGCCTGTACCCACCAGATCCGGCGGTCATTCACTTCCCCTTTGCAGCATTCATTTGCCAGAGAATGACCGTCAAACGCAACCTCATAGACATTTTCTGCAAGAGTCTCGGTAATCGGTGACATTTTTTCTTTGTAATGATCATCCCCAAGCACTTCCACACCGCGGTCCATCAGCCATGCTGTCTCAATATCATGACCATAAGAATACAGATCAATGATGGTGTTGTAGTTCTTGTCAAAGAATACTTCCTGTCTCTTAAGTTTCGGATTGTATACCTTATCTGCAAATACCTCCATAATCCACTTTAAGCGCTCTCCCACCTCTTCATCATGGGAAACCCGGTAAAACTCGGTATAAGCCTCAAACACATGAAGCAGTGTGTTCATGGTTTTTTCGGCAAGCACACCATTTTCCGATAGCTTCTCATTGGATTCCGGCTGGAAGTCTTTGGTAAATGCTTCCAGATATCCAACCTCATCCGTACATTTACTTTCAATAAGAAGCTGCAGTTCTTTGGCAAGCTTTAATGCTTCTTCATCCCCGGATGCATCGTAATAGGAAGAAAGAGCATAGATGCAGAATGCCTGATTGTAGGTATGCTTTGTTGTGTCAAGTGGCTTTCCGTCATAAGTCATGGACCAGAAGATTCCACCATTTTCTTTGTCGATGCAGTGATCACGCAGGAACTCATAACCGTGTCTTGCCTCGTCCAGCAAGGTTTCATCTTTCAGCAGTATGTAGGCATTCGCAAAAAACCAGGTGATTCTGCTGTTTAAAATACATCCCTTTTCTGCTGTTTTGTCTACGTTTAAATTGTAGTCCATATATCCATAATATCCACCGTAAGTATCGTCCCTTAATGCTTTCCAGAAAGGAATGATATTTTCCGTCAAATGCTTTGTGACTTCTTCTTTCATCATGCTCTTATTCATCCCGATACCTCTTATTTTCCAAAATCATTAACCCTTTACCGCACCTGCTGTAATTCCACTGTAAATCTGTTTCTGGCAGCAGACAAATACGATCAGCGCCGGAAGCAGGGAGATAATAACACCTGCACAGATCAGATTGTACTTGCTTCCCATTGGTCCTACGAACGTGTAGAGGGAAAGTGCCATGGTACGGATCTCTTTTCGCATCAGGTAAAGGTTTGCTGCGTAGTATTCGTTGTACACTCCAACACCCTTTAAAATACAGGATGTAACAATTGCCGGTTTTAACAGTGGAAGCATAATCTTCCAGTAAATCTGCCAGTAATTTGCGCCATCAATGATCGCTGACTCATCCAGAGAGATCGGAATATTCTCCATAAACTGAATGAAGATGTACATAGAGATAACATCGGTACCACAGCTCATAATGATGTAACCGCCCAGACTGTTTACAAGATGTAAATCTGACATGATCTGGTATACGGTAACCTGCATTGCTACTGCCGGAAGCAGTGCTGCAATTGTATAAAGGTTACGGATAAACCCATTGCCCGGGAACTTGAAACGGTTCAATACATAAGCAAGCTGGGAACCTACAATAACGGATACGGTAAGCACAACCACCATGACGATTACGGAGTTTAAAAATGCACGTCCCATATTTGCTGTCTTAAATGCATTTACAAAGTTGTCAAAATTCAGCCAGCTTCCCGGAAATGCCATAACATTGGTATTCTGGTACTCGGCATCTGTCTTAAATGCCGTTGTGATACAGGAAACAATCGGAATGATTGCACAGAATCCGAAAAAGATCAGCGATGCATATTCCACAATAATCCAGATAATGCTTCCTACGGAATAATGTTTCATGTTTTTACGTTTTACTGCTGCTGCTGTACTACTCATTATTTCGCCGCTCCTTTCTTCATTTTCTCCTGTTTTTTGATCTGCTTAATCACCTGTTTTTCTGCCTTCAGCCGGGCTTTCTTTGCCTTATAGGATTCATCCTCCGACGCGGCATCCCTGAACACATATTTAAAGAACACATTCTGTAAGATCGTACAGATAAAGATGATCATCAGCAGAACAACAGACATGGCCGATGCCAGACCTACTTTCTGGCTGGTATGTGCGATCTTGTTCATAATTACGAAATACGTTCCTGTTCCGTTTGCACCGGTGGTGATTACGAAAGGCGCCTCAAACGCACTTAAGGAACCGGTGATGGAAAGGATAACATTTAATGTAATAATTGTCTTGATACTCGGGAGAATAATGTGTTTAAACTGCTCCCATTTATTTGCACCATCCAGGGACGCTGCTTCGTAGAGTTCGCTATCCACAGACATCATGGCACCAATAAACAGTACCATATTCTGTCCGGTATACCGCCATACGGAAGTCGCCGTCAGGGACCAGTTGTTTACACTCTGATCCTTTAACCAGTATGGAAGATTTTCTAATTGAAACCCACACCACTGCAGGATTGTATCAAATACGAATCCTCTGGTGAAGAAGAATTTAAAGATAAAACCAATGGCAATACCACTGATGAGGTAAGGGAAAAACATCAGCCCTTTGAAAAGATTTCCACCCTTTACCTTAAAGCTTAAAATTGTTGCAAGATACAGTGCAAGCACAAGCTGGATCAATGCACCGACCATATAGAATAAACTAAGTTTCAACGCCCCGAAACAATCTTTTCTTCTGAATACATCAAGATAGTTGTCCCATCCGACAAATTCGCGCCTGTCTATTGGCGTTGTATATTTCATCTTATAAAAACTAAATTTGATCATTTCCGCAAATGGAAAATAAGTGAATAAAAAGAGTAAGAGCAATGGGATAATCATAAAACCGATACAGATAAATACCTGCTGGCCGGCTCTGCTCTTTGCCCATTTTTTTAAATTAAATGATTTTGATTTCATACTACGTTCCTCCCATATGAAACAGGCAATCATGCCACCGGGCCGAAAACAGTTTTTCGGCCCGGCAACTGGATGATGTACCTTTATGCAGCGTGGAACTACTCTGTAATTTCTACGCCCTCAGATTCCTGAGCATCTGTCCATTTCTGGTTCCACTCGTTCATAATATCATCAAAGCTCTCATCGCCATTTGCTGCATGCTCGATGATTGCCTGGATCTTATCGTTTCCACCGTTATTAACATTTAACTCAGAATCAGCATTCAATGCATTTAAAAGATCTTCTTCGCCTTCTACCGCTGGCTCATCCTCAAGGAATGTTACACCAGAGAAATCAAGCTTTGTATCAGAAGATGACTTTGCAACCGGAAGTCCATCCTCGTTGTAAGAAAATCCAGACTTTTCAGTCATCCACTTAACAAAGATTAAAGCTGCCTGCTTCTCATCATCAGAAGCGTTTACGTTGATACCATAAGAGTAATCTGCTCCAGCTGATGCATACTGCTCACCGTTTACAGAAATCGGGAATGGCATATATCCGATGTCATCTGCGTTCTCACCGGCTGCTTCCATCTGTGGGTAAGCCCATGATCCAAGTACCATACATCCGATCTGTCCGTTGTTTAACATGCTCTTAGAGCCTTCCCAGTCAGTTGTAGAATAGTCATCCTCGGTAAGTCCGCCAGCAACTGCATCGTAAAGGATCTTGTATACTGCATATGGATGTGTGCCATCGCCGTAATCCTTGAATGGGTCCTTTGTGTGAAGGAACTTCTGGTTGAAGTAAGTGTTATCACCAGTTGCATTGTTTCCGATATAAGCATCCCATGCACCCATGGTCCAGCCTGCTGCATAGTTTGTGTAAAGCGGAATTGCATCCGTCTTGTCCTTAATCTTCTTTAATGCATCAATGAACTCGTCCGGAGTTTTTGGAATATCGGTCACACCGGCATCCTCAAACACTTTCTTGTTGTAAACGATACCCTGTGTCGTTGCTGTGGAAGGAACACCGTATACATCATCTCCATAGAGCCATGTGTTTGCGTAGTTGATCTGCTGGCTCATCTCATCAAGTGTACCGTATGACATATAATATGTACTGAGGTCTGCCTTATCTACTGCCGGAATCATGGTAATGGTTTCGTACTGTCCGGACTGTAAATGTGTCAGTGCATCATCGGCATAGTTTGTATCTGTGGTGATTTCAACCTTGATATTCGGATACTCTTTGTTGAAGTCTTCCAGATAAGATTTCCAGTTCTTTCCGCCGTAATCATCGGTATCCATATCTGTTCTGTGGTTGAACATTGTAATTGTTGCGCTTAAGTCTTTTCCTGTTTCTCCCAATACAATGTCTGAATAGCTTACAAGACCATCTGCAGAAGCGCTGTCTGATTTCTGTGTGGCATCAGCAGAATCATTTCCCTTAGAACCACATCCTGCGAATAATGTTGCGGTCATTGCAGCTACAAGACCAAGTGCCATAAACTTTTTAAATTTCATGTTGTTCTCCTCCTTAAACATGTGAATTATTAAGTTAATTTAAGTATACATTTTTTGTTAATTTAATCATCACTCTTTATTGCTTTTAATCATACCATATTGCGTTTTCAAACACATTCCCTATAATGCACAATTTTGCATTTACTTTTTTGTATATTATGCCTATATATTTTTGTCCAAAAAGTAATTTTAAGTTATATTTCATTTTAAATTATTGCTTTTTACCTTTCATCCAATTATACTTAATTAAAAACTGGTTATGATTGAAAGAGGATGATTTTATGGAACAATTACAGCATCATTGGATTACAGGAACGGTGCCAAAGCATGTATTATCTGACAACATGAAAAACTTTACGGCTTTTCCGCTGTCCGCACCAGCGGATGACGGCTTTATTCATCTGCTCGGAAAAGGCATCTGTTCCTTTCCGAACAATTGTTCCATGACATTCCGTATCAACGCGCCTTATCATTTTTTTTATGTATATGAAGGCACTCTTTCTGTAACGGATGAACATCATACGTGTCGGCTGGCAGACCGGCACGCAGCACTTCTTCCGATTTCCGGTGCCCTCACGATCGAAATTTTAAAAGGCCGCTGCCACTATTTCCATATGTATATTTCCGGTCTTGCCCTCTTGCAGTTTCACACACTGCTCCCATCACCTCTTGCCTATCCGGCAGAGAGTTCTTCTATGTTTACGCTGTTCCATACGATGGAGCATTTACAGAATCTGCAGAAAGACTCTTTTAATGATCCTCTGTCCGTCTGCCGGATCTCCATGTGGATTACCAATATTCTTACGGAAATGGCAGTCTATTCCTGCCATCCTGCCACACACCGGGATACGATCCCGGATTATCTGCGGGAAATTCATCATTTATTTGACACACAATACGGAGAAAATTATTCACTGGACGAACTGGAAAATACGTATTCCGTCAGCAAATACCGGATCTGCCGCGAGTTTTCTAAATACTATGGGGCTTCTCCTGTCCAGTACTTAAACCATAAGCGGATTGAAGAGGCTAAAAAACTGCTTCTGACTACCAACGACACCATACACGAAATCGGAAGCAAGGTAGGAATTCATAATACCAATCATTTTATCAATCTGTTTAAACGGGAAACCGGGGCAACCCCACTTGCATTTAAGCAGGATGCCCCGGTTTCTATATCCGAGCTACACTATCTTTAAATACCACATGTCCATCTACAATGAACACACCGGCTGTATAGTTTTCATTTGCAATTTTGCGGACAATCTTATGAATGGCTCTGCGTGCCATCTCCGATATATCCACCTCATATGTTGTAATTCCGATATCGCACAGCCCCGGATAAAGAAAATTATCAAATCCCACGACGGAAACATCTTCCGGAATCCGGTAGCCTTCATTTTCAAGTTTCCGGATCAGATACGAAGCTGCAAGATCGCAGTTACAGACAAATGCCGTCGGCATATCTTTCGGAAATTTATAATATTTTTCCAGATCCATCCGCCCGGTTTTGGTATCCCGGTCATCCATTACATAATCTTCCGGCACATCCATGCCGTGTTCCATCATTGATTTCAGATAACCAAGGTAACGGTCTGTAATACTGTTCGTCATACCAACGGTTCCCACATAGGCAATTTTTTTATGCCCCATGGAAAACAGATAATTGGTCAGCGCATAGGTTCCATAAAAACTGTTGGAAATCACGGTGTCAAGACCAACAGCATCGTTATAAAAATCCAGACAGACCACTGGCACGCCGCCCTCTTTTTCAATCTGTTCAATGTACGGCTTTGTCATATCTCCGAGAATAATCAGACCATCCACCTTTTTTTCCTGAAGCAGAAGCGGCATCTGGTTTTCCAGCACACTCTCCCTTGAAATACTTTCGAGCAGCGTAAAACACCCACGGGAAACTGCCCTCTTGTTTACTTCCTGATACATTTTCCAGTAAAAGGAATCGTATTTGTCCAGATATACTTCCTGTATCAGGACTCCGATATTATATTGTTTTTCCGCAGACTGCCGTTTCGTCTCTGAAGGACTGCGGTATCCAAGTTCTTCTGCAAGATTCTTTATTTTCTCCCGCATTTCCTCGCTGACACCTTTTTGTCCGGACAAAGCTTTTGAAACAGTTACCGTGCTGACACCAACCTGTTCCGCAATATCTGCAAGTTTTACTGCTTTTGCCATAATTCCCTCGATATTTTCATACTCATTCATTTATGCAGCCACATAAACCGGCTAATTTAAGTTAATTTTACATTCTTTTTTTTCTTCTGTCAATTAATCTGCCACAAAATGGTACAGATAACTTCGGTAATCCCCCTGCTCAGAAGGAACCAGCATACCGGCATTCATAAGCAGATCTCCACCATATACGCATTCGTTCTCCATCTCACCTTCCAGACGATAATCCAGATTCGGATTCAGTCCCTGCAGACGTACCTTTAAGCTGTGGTAATTTGGCCGTGCGTGTACGGTCACAAAGGTAACCAGTGCTTCTTTTTTATCTTTGGATACCACCATATAGCAATCATAGAAATGATTTTCACGGTACGACGCGATACGATAATAATCCCCCTCCCTTACCAGATCGTTATACTTGTGATACATCGCGGTCTGCTGTGGAATCTGTTCCTGCTCTTCCTTTGCAATCTTTGTGATATCCAACTCATAACCAAAGGTTCCTGCCAGGGCAACTTCCCCTCTTGTCTTAAACGGGGTATTTCTGCCCACGGTATGGTTCGGGCAGTCCGAAACGTGTGCTCCCATTGCGGACAGTGGATAAATCAGTGCCGTACCTTCCTGAATGCCAAGTCTCTCGATTGCATCCGTATCATCCGAGCACCAGATCTGTGGGCTGTAATAAAGCATACCCGGATCAAAACGTGCTCCACCACCGGAACAGTTCTCCAGAAGAAGATCCGGGAAATCACGGGTCAGGCGTTCCTGCATCTCATACACACCAAGCACATAACGGTGGCTTAACTCCCCCTGGCGGTCTGCCGGAAGCGCAAGGCTTCCCAGATCGGTAAGCTGACGGTTCATATCCCACTTCACATATTCGATATTGGCACTGCTTAAAATTGCACGGATCTTTTCATAGATGCAGTCCCTCACATCTTTTCTGCTGAAATCAAGGACATACTGATTTCTCGAAAGCGTTCCGGTGCGTCCTTTCACAGCAATTGCCCAGTCCGGATGCTCTTTGTACAATTCCGAATCCGGGGAAATCATTTCCGGTTCCATCCAGATACCGAATTTCATGCCAAGCTTATTCACTTCATCTACCAGATAGTTCAATCCGCCCGGCAGTTTCTTTTCATTCACAAACCAGTCCCCAAGACTTGTACTGTCATCGTTGCGGTGTCCAAACCAGCCATCATCCATAACCAGCATCTCAATGCCGTACTGAGAGGCAAGTTTTGCAATATCCAAAAGTTTTTCAGTATTGAAATCAAAGTAGGTTGCTTCCCAGTTGTTGATCAGGATCGGGCGTTTCTGATTGCGGTATTTGCTGCGGATCAGATGCTGACGATAGAAATCATGGAAATTTCTCGTCATTTTTCCAAGTCCCTCTGCGGAGAAGGTAAGTGCCACTTCCGGTGTATAAAAGACTTCTTCTCTTTCCAGTTTCCAGGAAAAATCTGCCGGATGAATTCCCATGACTGCGCGGATGCTGTCAAACTGGCTCTTTTCCAGCTGCGCAATAAAATTGCCGGAATAAATAAAATGCATGGCATATACTTCGCCGGCGGTCTGTGTAGTGGATGATTTCATCCATGCCATAAACGGGTGTTCCTGATGGGAAGACTCCCCGCGGATACTTCCCACGCTGGTCTTTCCATATCCCAGCGGACGGCGATCCATCTGGCGCTCTCTCGCCCAGGAACCGTGAAGTGTCAGCATCTCATAGGCATCATCATCCATATCCATGCATGCCGAATATGCTTTTGTAAGATAAACAGCCTCTTTGCTGTGATTACAGATACGCACGCTTCTTGTAATCATATCATTTTCTTCAAACACGGTATAATACAGATCCACATCCAGCTGTAACACTTCATCCCTGCAGTGAAGAATCAGTGTCTGTGCGGTATTCTCCCGGTCAAAAGCAGACGGCAGTCCCGGAAGTTCTGGTTTCTGATCTGTAATTTCATAAGAGACATAGGTCGGCATAACCGCATGCTGTCCGTCCTGTGTGCGCACAGCAATGCTGCTTTCCCGATAATCTCCCACTCCGTTTCCGGAATACTCCGATGGAAACGTATCATAAAAAGAACAGCGCTCTCTTTCATTCTCCGATGGAACAAACGGTGCCTCTCCGGTACGGAGCAGGTAGCGCAGATCCTGTCCGCGCACACGCTTGCCGTAATATACATGACCTACAAAGGTCCGGTGGTCTGCAAGACCTATGATATAGCTGGTATTCGCTGTCTCCAGACAAAACAGATCCAGATTTTCATCAAATACGATACTCATGTTAATCCTCCAGTATGTTTTCTTCTATAAATTTCACTGCCAGGTCCTTGTTTTTTAAACCTTCTGCCAGACCTACCACACAGGTATCCGGATACCAGCCGGTTTCCTTCACCCAGGCATTTTTTTCTAACTTTATGCCGATCGGATATTTTTTCCCTGTTTCGGTACTTTTTACATACACCAGATCGTCCTTATATTTTTCCAGCAATTCTTCTGGCAAATATTCCCGGATGTCTGCCAGATAGTCAAACTCTCCCAGTGAATAAAAGAAATCATAATCCGCAAAAAAGACATCTACCGACTGTGTCATAAAACGGCTCTGGATCATTTGAATGCTCTCTGCGGATGCCCCGTCGTTTTCATTTGCCGAGGCTCCCAGATTACTGCTGACAAGCACTTCGCTTTTATCCGGATCCAGTCCGTTTTCTTTTAGGAAATCATTATAATAACCGGAATCCCCAGCCGGATTGTCCGCAGACTGCATGGCATTTACCGCCATAATTTCCAGTGCGGTATCTTTTTGCGTAACATAATGGATGATCAGAAAGCTGATGATTCCTATAATGGCAAGTGCGACCATGGTCTGCAATCCATAGTAATGAACCAGATACCATATTTTATCTTTTCCATGCAGTTCCTTTAACTTTTCTCTTTCTGTCTTCGGCTCCTCTTTTTTATAGAGGATACTGTCTTCTCCTGCTTTGGAAAAATCCGGTTTTATATTCTTCTGATCATCCATAAATTTTATTCTCCTGCGTATGTAAGCATTGCGTTGCGCAGCTCATCCAGTTTCTTTTCGGAATCTTTGATGTCCGTTCCTACAACGCCAAAATAGAATTTGATCTTTGGCTCTGTTCCGGATGGACGTACACAGCACCATGCATTGTTGCTCAGTTCATAGTAAAGAACGTTACTTTCCGGAAGTCCGGTTGGTGTAACTTCTCCGCTTGTCATATCTGTTCTTGTATCTTTCTTGTAATCACGAAGTGCTAAAATATCCCATGCACCGATCTTTTTCGGCGGATTGTTCCGCATCTCGTTCATCATGCTCTGAATCTTTTCTGCTCCGTCCATACCCTTTAAGGTCATAGTCTCAAGGCCTTCTTTGTAATAGCCGTAAGTCTCATACAGGGAAACCATGGCATCCCAGAGGGTGATTCCGTTGGATTTGCACCATGCTGCCACTTCGCAGAGCATCATGACTGCCACACAGGCATCCTTATCTCTTGCATAAGTACCAGGAAGACATCCGTAACTTTCTTCAAATCCGAACACATAATTCTTTTCTCCGGATTTTTCATATTTAAGCATCTGCTCACCAATATACTTAAATCCGGTCAGTACTTCTACCAGCTCCACATCGTATGCCTTTGCGATTGCCTTTGCCATGTCGGTGGAAACAATGGATTCTACCAGTACCGGATTCTCCGGCATTGTATTATTTGCACGTTTCTGTCCCAGAATATATTCCGCAATCAGCATGGCTGACATGTTTCCGGTAAATGTCACATACTCGCCGCTTTTCGTATCCTTACAGTATACACCCAGACGGTCGGCATCCGGATCGGTTGCCAGAACCAGATCTGCATCCTTTTCCTTCGCAAGCTTTAATGCAAGTTCCCATGCATCCGGGTTCTCCGGATTCGGATACGGAGCCGTCGGGAAATGTCCGTCGGCAACTGCCTGCTGTGGCTCGATATATACATTTTCAAATCCAAGATCGCTCAGCACACGCTTGACCGGACCAAGACCGGTTCCGTGTAACGGTGTATAAACAATCTTGATATCCTTTGCCATCTTTTTGATGATCTCCGGATGAATGGATAAATTTCTCAGCTCTGCAAAATAGGATTCATCCACGTCGTCGCTGATGATCTGATACAGCCCTTCTGCCTGTGCTTTTTCCTTCTCCATGGTCTTTACCATGTCAAAAGAAGTTACTTTTGCTACTTCCGCCATAATACCGGTATCATGTGGCGGTGTTACCTGCGCGCCGTCTTCCCAGTATACTTTATATCCGTTATATTCTCTCGGGTTATGGCTTGCGGTAATAACAATACCTGCAATACATCCGAGTGTCCGGACAGCAAATGAAAGTTCCGGAACCGGACGCAGACTCTTGAACACATATGTTTTGATTCCGTTTGCTGCAAGACAAAGTGCTGCTGCATCGGTAAATTCATCTGCCATCAGACGGGAATCGTGTGCGATTGCCACACCTTTCTCCTGTCCTCCCTGTGCCAGAATATAATTTGCCAGTCCCTGTGTTGCCTGACGTACTGTATAGATATTCATACGGTTGGTTCCCGCACCGATTACCCCGCGTAATCCTGCCGTTCCAAACTCCAGCGTACGATAAAAGCGATCCTCGATCTCCTTATCATCTCCTGCAATTGCCTTCAGTTCTGCTTTCGTCTGCTCATCGAAATACGGGTCATTACACCATTTTTCATATTCCTGTCTGTAATCCATGATTTTCCTATCCTCCTGATCTGCACTCCTTGCGATACATATTCTATGCTTCGCCCAAGATTTTTAAATTCTCTCCACTTGCAATTTTCTGAAACTCAATTGCTGTATGCCATTTTATCACAATCTTGGTTTTTTGAAAAGTTTTTCACGGAAATATTAGAATTCCTTAAGAAACTCATCCAGCTCCTTTTTTGCCTGCTCATAGGACCGGAAAACAATCCCATGAATGCCACAGGTTTCTGCTCCTTTTATATTTACCGGACGATCATCAATAAATACGCTTTCTTCCGGTTCCAGCCAGTATTCATCACACAGATATTCATAAATTTCCGGATCCGGCTTCATTTTCTTTATTTTATATGAAAAAACAACGCCATCCATAAGCGGAAGAAATTTCAGTTTATCCTTTGTCTGATCCAGCATGTTTTCACTGTAGTTGGAAAGGATATACACATGATATCCTCTTGCCTTCAGATCGAGAATCCATTCCATGGCATACGGGAACAGTTCCACGGTATTTCCGACGGTTTTATGGATTTTCGTAATTTCGTCTGCCAGTTCCGGTGCCCCCGCAATAAATTTCTGTAAAAATTCATCCGGAGTGCCAAGCCCCTGATCCGATGCATCCCACAATTTATTTTCAAACATTGCCGCATTAATTTTTTTCTGATTTTCTTTACTGATACCAAGGCTTTCCATATAAGCATCCGGTTCATAAGAAACTAAGACTTTTCCTACGTCAAAAATAATATTTCTGATCATGATTGTTGTACTCCTTTTATCCAATCTGCTGCCGATTTTTTACTTTTTTATCATAACACAAAAACGCCGCATCGTATACTCATACACTGGTACCGACACGGCGTTTAATCGTTATGTTCTAGCAATATATCTGAAATGTTGAATTTTCCTCCTTTCCCACACTGAGCATCTGCATCTGCTGATCCAGCATGCCTGCAAACGATGCCTTCTTCTGCTTCATCTGGGATTCCCCATGATTCTCACGTGGAGACTGATAGGTAATCGCAATGATGCTTCCTACGGGTACAATTGTCTGATATCTGTCCTTGATTGCTGCGGTAACGCGCCTCCCTTCCATGATTGGCGTTCTTTTTGTTTACCTACACAATATATATCGGACATCTTTGCCATTTCTTAACCGTTTTCTGAATTTTTTATTTTATCGCCCTCATTTTCAATAAAACAAGGGCAGAATCACAATGATTCCACCCTTATCCTTATAATCATCTAAGAATGACCGAAATTTATTTTTTTGTATAGTATCCACCGTATACGATCTCATAATGGTCGAAATTCGGATGGCTGTAAGGGCTCTTGGAAACGGTTTCCGAAGTAGTTTTGGTTTCCTTTTTATCCAGGTATAAGGAGCTGGTAGATACATCTATGATGGTTCCGTTTGCATCATAGCTGATAATATAAATTTCTCCATACACATACTGACTTGTTTTGTTTACCTTTTTCAGCTTAAATGAAATACTGGAATCTGATACCTGTTCATCTGTGACGGTAACAGAGAGTTTATCTTTTCCAAGTACCTTATATTTCTGATCCGGATTTCTGTCAAATCCCGTAATTTTCACACTGGACTGCGAGATATCAACATCTGCTGCTGAAGCTACATAAATGCGCTCATAAGCCGTCTTCCCACTCATAACACGGTAGACCTTTTCCTCTTTTGCCGCAAGTTCTGATCCGGAACTGTCCTTCAGCGAATACTTTACCGCAATTCGGTCAAACGTTGCCTTTGTGTTGTTTTTCAGACTGATGAGAATATAATTTCCATCCAGTTTCTGAAGCTTAAGGTCAAACTTCGGCTCTGCTACCGTCACTTTTATCTTTAAAGACTGCGTATGTCCGTAATAATCTTTTCCTTTTATAGTTACAACCGAAGTTCCTGCTTTCTTTGCAGAAATGGTATACTGCTTTTTCGATTTATTGGCTTTTACTGTTGCAACTGCTTTCTTGGTGCTTGACGCACTGCTTAAAGATTTCACACCGGTAAGATACCAGGTATAGGTTTCTCCCTTATAAAGTGTTAAGCTCTCATTCTTTGTGGCTGCCTCCACAGATGCCGGTGTCACCAGCGCCAGAATCATGGCAAAAGCCAGACATGCCGTAATTACCCTCTTCATTACTTTTTTCATTCTTTCAATTTCTCCTTTCAATCTTTTCATGGATTTACGCAAACGGTGCAGGCAAATGTTTTCCCGTTTACTTTCAATGTTACTTTGGCTGTGCCGGTACCCTTTGCCGTCACTTTGCCACTGGCATTTACTACCGCAACCTTCGTGTTGCTGCTGAACCAGGTAATTCCTTTGCTTTGTCCGGTCACTTTAAACGTGCCGGTCCTGCCTTTGGAAAGAACCATGGTTACCCGGTTCACCGCAAGTCCCGGGATGGTTGTTGTAGTATATGTTTTATCTGCATTCGCTGAAGTTTCCAGCGTTGATGCTGTATATTTTTTACCGGCGATCACGACAGAATTTTCCATGTGTTTTTTGCCGTTGACCACTTTTGCGGATATGCCATAGTGCTTCATAATCAACTGATAAGCTTCACAAAACCCCTTATAATTTGCCTTGCCCTGCTCGAGTGCTTTCTGTGCCAGAACCGATGTTCCATTCGGGGAAACATTCTGCTGCATCCACTGCTGGGCGGCAACTGCCTTTTCATAATCGCTCATCCCGGAGGTCACATACTGATTCCAGATAATATCAAGCACGTTTTTCTGGGAACGCGCAATCACCGTATAGGGATATGTATAAGTTTTTTTGCCAATGGTTGCCGTTATTTTTACAGTTCCGGCTTTTTTCGCCGTCAGCCTTCCATCCGCATCTACCGATACCACACTGCTATTTGAACTTTTCCAGACGGGTGCCACAGAAGCATTCAATACGACAATGGATCGGCTCTCTCCCACATACAGTTTACCATACCCTGCCTGTATTTGTAAAGATGTCTGACTGCTATAATGAATTTCGTTTGCTTTCGCATACGTTTCCGCCGCAGAACCATACGGAGTAACTATCGTAAGCCTTGCCTTGTTACATCCTGCAAATGCATCTATTCCAATCGTTTTTACACTGGCCGGAATCTCAATCCGGTACAAATCCGTCTGATTCTGAAATGCCTGTGTTTCAATCGTGGTATATCCTGATGGAATCTTTACCGTCTGCAAATTTGTCAGAATCAGCTGGCCAAGATTCGTTCCGATGTTAGTAACTACATAGGAATTACACTTTGCAGGAAAGGTAACTGTGCTTTTTTCTCCCGTATACATATAAATGGAACAGCCTTTTTTCGTTGTTGCACCTTTTGGAATCTGATAGACAAATCCTGCCGCATCCTGCGCATATGCAGTTCCATCCGTATCTTTGACAATCTCTGCAGCCTCTGCGATATATGGACTCCCCGCCAGCAGCACGGTAACTGCCAGGAACATCCCCGCGATCTGCCGGATACTCTTTTTCTTAGCTGTTTGTTCTCGGAACTTCATATCTTTTCCTCACTATAAATTTCCACTACTGTACGATATTATCCGGAATCTCCAGATCGGCATCTGTCAGGATCTGTCCCTCAACGACTTTATTGACAAGCTGCTCTGCATATTTTACCTGCACCTCATCCGGATACATAACATAGCTTCGTTTCGTAGGCATGGAGTAGGTCGTCGATGATCCGCCGGTTCCTGTAACTGCATAAGACTTTACATTCCAGGCAGCCAGATCGGATAATTGCATTTTCACCAGTGCGGAAATATCTGACGAGCTCATACTTGTCATAAACATTCCTGACATGCTGTCCATGATTGCGGAATAATTACCAAGCACCGTTGTCCCGGAAGAAAATTTTTTAATCAGTGCCTCGATTGCCTGCATTTGATGTCTTCCCCTGGAATTGTCCCCATCCGCAAAAGACTTTCTCTCCCGTACGTAGGAAAGCGCCACCGTACCATTTAACTGATTGGTCCCCTGATTGATATAAAATCCACCTTCACTTGTCCGGAAGGCTTTCTCCGACTCTACGGTAATTCCTCCGACTGCATCTACTAATGTCTTAAATCCATTAAAATTAATCTGCACATAATAATCCACATGCTCATCATACAGATTTCCAAGTGTGGCCATAGAACAGTCTATTCCATACATTCCACAATGGGTCAGTTTATCTTTTGCACCTGCTGATGCTGCCGTATCCACGTAGTAATCTCTCGGTGTATTAATTAGAAGCACCTGCTTCGTGGACGGATTGACAACTGCCAGAATATTGACATCACTGCGGCTGGTGGTAAGAGTAAGGGTTCTGGTATCGGAACCACTGATATAAATGACAAACGGATCTGTTGTAATTGATTTTTCTGCAGTCTGTGAATCTTCCGTAACCACATTTTCTTCTTCATGGTCATACAGTGTTCTTGTTCTTGAAGAAAATGTTTCATATCCATCCTGTGCCTCTACCACATCCACATATGCCACATTCATCAGCATTGCATCAGCGCTTCCCTCATACAATGCCTGTACCATATCAGGAATGTTGTCATACACCTGCGTACGGATCTGTGTCCCGACAGTTTCATTGATCTTTTCGATTGCCTTTTGGGTATGTTCGTAATCGTATTTTTCGGTAATCGCAAACACATAGTCTTTCGCATCCATCAGTGTCTGTGCCGGATCATCCGTCATCACATAGGCGGATACGGTATCGGTGGTCTTTACATTTCCGGCAATATTATCGAGCGTATTTGCTGCCTTTACAAGCATGTAGGAACCACCTGCACATACAACCATACATGCAAGGGAAAGAATCACTCCAATTGCACGTCTGACATAGCATCCTGTCTTTTTCTTTCCCTTTTTCTTTTTGCTAAAATAAAACAGACAATATTCTATAATAAGTAACAGCAGAAGAATTAATCCAAGCAGGATCACATACAGCGTTGGAACAATATTCAGCCACAAAACAACTCCGACCGTTGCCATGCTCAGTAACAATTGGATGATCAGAATTACTCCGGCTGTGATTTTCCACTTGCTTTTCTTTTTATCTTTTGTTTCCATGTACTTTCTCCGTTTTGTCAAAATTTTATTTTCATTTTACTCCATACTTTTATATCACACAAGAACTATTTTTCACAAATCACCCATATTTTAGGGACGAACAGCTTTGAATTCACAAACATTGACATTTCTTTTTAGAAAGTATATATTTTTTTACTGAAATAGCAATTAAATCTAAGGAGGAAGTCTATGAAAAGGACAAAAAAAATCAAATTTATCTTAACTGCGGTCGTAATTTTAACCTTCTGCCAGTCTCCAATATCGTTTAATGCCGCTGAAAAACCCTACACCATTTCAGGAAAAACACTCATTCCAACTGTAAAGAAAGACAAAGATATTAGTAAAAATGTAAATATAGCCTTAAAAAAAGCTAGTCTCCTTGGGGAAAAAGGGAAAACATATACTGTAAAAATACCCCAAAATACCTATTACATTTCTGAATCATTAAAAGTATGGAGCAACACAAAATTAGATACTACAAACTGTGTGATCAGGGCAAAAAAAACTGGTTTTAATATGATTGCTACCGGAAGTTCTGAAGACAATCAGAAATTCACCGGATATAAACGATACAGGAACATTACAATTGTTGGTGGCACATGGATAAACAGCAAAAAAAACACCTCAAGCGGAATCCGGCTTTGTCGTGGTTCCAACATTACTATAAAAAATATAGATATGAGTCACGGAAGCGAAAAGCATATGATTGAGATGGCAGCTGTAAATAATGTCAAAATCACCAATTGTAATTTTCACGATTCTGATGTAAAAGATTCCAAAGAAAAATGTGAGGCTATCCAGCTAGATATTTGCGCAAATGATAATGCATATAGCAATTTAATCTATGATGGTACGCCTTGTAAAAACGTTCAGATAACAGGAAATTCTTTTGAAAATTTATCTCGCGGTATCGGAACTCATTCCATGCTTTTAAATAATTATATTGAAAATGTGACAATCAAAAAAAATACTTTTAAAAATATAACGCAAGAGGCAATTGCTTGCGTAAACTATATAAATGCCCAAATTGAAGATAATACAATGGAAAATGTTGGAGGTGGAATTCTATTCCATTTTAGTAAAACATCAAACGATTCCATTTATACCTATATTAAAAATGGAAAACAAGCCTATCATGGTGAACTAAGAACTAATTCACAATCGAGTATTCAAAATAATATCATAGAAACCCAATACCATTCACTATGCGATAAAAATGTAGGCATTGAATTATATGGCAAAAAGATTTCTCAAGAAATGCGTAGCGCAGATAATGGTGTAATCCCTGTTGCAGATTATTTTATAGAAGGTGTTACTGTTTGTAATAACAAGATCACCTCTGCTGGTTATGGAATTAATCTTAATGATGCAAAAAACAACCTAATTATGAATAACACAGTTATTGGTGCAAATTATAATAATACTGATCCTTTATGTCAACAGTATAACGGAATTCGTGTTAGTAATGGAAGCGTTGGCAATGCAATCAATAACAATACTATTTCTGGAATACACCAAACAGGAATTCTTTTATTCGACAATTCATCTGCCACCACAATTAATGGAAACAAAATATCTAATTGCAGTGCATACGGAATCCGCCTAAACAAAAATTGCAATGTAACACTGTCCTTACAAAATAATATAATTTACAACTGCCCACAAGGTGCAATTATTTCTGGTGAGAAAAGTGGCTGTACTATAGCAGGTGGTATTTTACAAAATACAATACAATAACCCCTGTAGAACAAAGAATTATCATATAATAGGATAATTCTTTGTTCTACCGTACATTTCAAACATATCCATCACTCAAGATTTGTTCTAAATACCAATTTCTTTTCACCCATACAAGTTTCTCTATTATTTTTTGGTTTTGACCACTTTTATCACACCTTTTGAGTTACTATGATACTTCTTACCATATAATTTAAATGTACGATTATGAACCATTTCTCCATTTTTATTAAAATAGTATTGTTTTTTCCCTATTCTAATAATCTTGTTTTTTTGCATAATTCCTGTCTTATCAAAATAATACTCTTTTCCATCAATTTTTCCACATTTACCAGAAACTAACGTACCATCTGTACGCACTGCATAGGTATTAGACTTAAAATCGTAAAACTCTATTCCCAAATCGCCGGCATACATAATTCCATCGGTATCAAAAAGATAATAATCTCCGTTTATCTTATATTTTCCATTGCGTAACATTCTTCCTTTTCTATCAAAATAGTAAAAAGAATCGTCAATCTCTTCCCAGTCATCTATTGTCACTTCTCCGCAACAGTCGACAGCATAATAGTAAGAGCCCATCTTTTTAATAGCCGTTTCATCTTCTATTTCACTAGTTACCAAATATCCAGAATTATCAAAATACATTGGAACACCATTAATGAAGTTTAACCCCTCCTTCATGTAGGCATATTCATGATCCTCCGAAAATGTAAAATATCTTTTTTTCCCATTATATGTTTTCCAGCCTGAATAACCACCATCCTTTGAATACGTTCCATAATCCATTTGACCTCCACCCCGAAAATAGAAGTAGTGACCTCCTATTTTTTGAGTTCCCTTCAAAGTATTACATGCAGAGTCAAAATAATACATATCATGATCCCTGTTACATCCATCTGCCCCATAAAGATACTGCCATCCTGTCATTTTGTTTTCCTGCTTAATAACAGATCCTTTATATAAAGTAATCGTATTATTTACAATGTGATATACTATTGTCTTCTTCTCATTCCCAACCATATAACACATTCCATAATTAGATGCACGTTTTGTAGCTGTGTAAGTTCTCCAATAACCACTTTGAAGATTATACTTGTCTACACCACTATTCGGAACAAATGAATACTTAGGGCTTATTGCTTTTATTAAATCTGCAGAATTTCCAGATCCGATACCATGATGATTCATTTTCATAATATCGCATTTTAAATCGCTTCCATAGGCTTCAACCAGTGCTTTTGCTTCTCTCCCATAGCAATCTCCTGCAGTAAAATATTTTGTATTTCCACACCTAAAAATCATTGCCAGTGAGCTATCATTTTCATAGATAATATCACGATTTTTCATTATGGAATACTCTGTATATTGATATGGTGATCTTGTTGACGAATCCGTAGGTCCCATAACCCTTCCTGTGGCATCCCCTACCTGTACTATGTCACCAACATTCAAATATACAATATTTGTATCGGGTCTTTGATCTGCATAAGCTTGTAGTTGTGATGTCCTATCGCTGATTCGTGTCGAATATGGAGTCAGATACACGGACGGAACATAAAGCGTATCTATATGTATTCCCATCGACTCTAAATTTTCCAATCCGGCATATGCATTGTTATCAGTAGCCCCCATATGGTCGCTATGCAAATGACTAAACAAAATATCTACATGTGTTAATCCAACTTTTTGTAACTGATCGACAACAGCACTCGTCTGTGAAACTGAACCGATATCGATTAATAATCCATGACCTCTTGATTCCAATAACGTAGAGTCACCTTTATCATTCTCACCTAAATAAATTGCATATATATTAAGTTCTGTTCCCTCCTGAGCAAAAATCATTCCCTTTGGTAATCCTATAAACAATAATAATGTCAAAATAAAAAGAAATCTTTTTTTTCCAATATTCATTTCATTTGTCCTCTTTCAATTCGTTTATCCTTTCTTTAAGCATTTGATTATCATCTAATCGCTTATTGCATAACTCGTATACTCTTCTAAATTTTCTTTTCAATTTTTCATCCTGCTCGCCTTTAGACGTTCCAGCAAATTTTGGGATCGTTTCAAGTAAAGTTTTATAATCGTATGGCTGAATGTCTGTATCTTCTCCACAAATAATCTCTTTCAAACTTGAAAACAACGCTCTGTAAACGCTCATAAGATAATCTTCATTTTTTGTAATCCCCTCTTCCATTGCGCGCTCTAATCGATCAACAATAACTTCTGCCTCAAAATATTCGCGTTCAATCGCTCTATCCGGGTATCCGATTTCTTTATAAAAGCTTGAGACTTTTGTATTCCACACCAAACTAACTGCTGGTATATTCATGGAAAATGAAATTATACTCGGATGCAATCGGCACGAAATAATTCCATCATAACCAGCCATTTTACTAAAAAGATTTTCTGGCATATTGATATTAAACACGCATTTTCCCAAAGGCACATCATAATTTCTAATAAGATAATCTAAAAATGCCTCATCTCCAAAATGTCCGCTTGTAACTAATTCATAGTCATATCCACGATTTTTTACCGTCTTAATGACATTCACCCACAATTCAGCCGCTTGTTCTCTGGTAAAATCGACATGATTATCCACAAATCCATTTGCTCTTATAACAAAGATTCCTATCTTTTTCTCTTTCCTAACTACTTTCTTCTTTATGGGAAAAATTCCAAATTTTTTTATAGTTACTTCCTGTCCGATATAATCATCAAATATCGTAGCAGAAAAAACAGCAGGATCTGAGACTAGCCCAATTTTAAAGGAACTGTTTTCTTTATATTTTTCAAGTCTCTCTATCCCATCGCGTGTTGTAATCAGTTTAACACACTCCGAATTGAGTACAGATTTCAAACGCTGACACTTTTTGCTTTTTTCATCATACGATTCAATTCCGATTGCAGAAAAAATAACTGGTTTGTTATATTTCTGTGCAATCTCAATAGTAACCGCTGTTCTCTCATAGAAATTCTGATATTTATAATTAAATACAGGCGCGCCACCAAAAACAACTATATCTGCTTGTGAAATTGCTTTTTCTGCTGATTTTAACAACTCTGGATTCTTTGTTGCCATATACTTTTTGGTGATGATTGATGCAGATCGGCTGTTAATCTGATATGAACTTTTATCAAATCCAAGATTCATCATCAGTGCATGTAACAATCCGATATCACTGGCTTCAATGACCTGATCTCCAACATTGTCCGAATCCCTGTTTGTTAATAGCAAAATCATTATTTTTTTATTAGAATCCATAATCTACCTTTCTTGTTCTGACCAAACCAAAACCCACTGGTCAATAATAGTCCAAATTTACCTAAAGTATTTGGTCAAGTTTTTTAACTATTTTATGAACGGAAATTTTTTCTCTGCACCTAAAATCAATGATATTTGAGCCATATCACCCTACAATAAATTTCTAATGCCAATATATATTTACTCCATCCAATAAATCATACGCTTGTACGCATCCGCCAGTCCAACTTCCGGATTCCATCCAAGCTCACACATTTTTGAAGCGTCTAACTGCATCTTTACCGATGGTGCGTATCCAAGAGCTGCACTATTCTCCGGAATATCTATAACCACCTGTATCTTTCCATCTGCAATTTCATCTGCGACCAATTGTGCCATATTGCGAATTGTAATATGACTTTCCTCGTTTGCAATATTGTATGCTTCTCCAGCTTTTCCCTTAACTAACAACATTAAAATTGCTGCTATAGCATCTGTTGTATATACATAATTTCCTTCTGACTCTCCAGTTGTATGCAATACAATGTTTTGTCCTTTCATTGCACTTCTAGCAAACTGTGCAAATACACGATTTTCTGTAGGAAGAATTCCTGCGCCAAAAGTCTGCGCCAGTCTTGCGCTAATAACATTGACATCATACTGCGATGCGTAAGCAGTACAC
>OGZJ01000021.1_pt1 | contig 48984 bp, 36 predicted proteins | sample 1576831 | NCBI WGS metagenome assembly OGZJ01 (sample SAMEA3541518, study PRJEB24748) | human gut metagenome | biome: human gut; feature: human-associated habitat; material: faeces | place: China | collected 2012
CCGGTTACGCAAGCAGGTTCACAACAAATTATCTGTATAACTTCATATTGCCGACAAAGTACGCGTTATCCCTGCCGGATGCGGCGCGAGCGCCCTGTCCGGCCTGCGCAGATCACATCAGGTTATGTTTCGTTTGTCATCAACCTCAAATTATCAACATAATTCATTTTATTTCAATAAGATAGATAAATACACCTGAGAAAACTATGCTCTCATCTCCTAAGAGTTGTTGCATTTTGTCATATGTTACAATATAACATTACACATCATATACAATGACTCTGGAGGAAACTGTTTTGGCGATTCGTCTTCACAAACTGGCTGTTGCTTTAGGTGTCTTTATTGTTAGCGCTCCTGCCTTTTCGCATGGTCATCACTCACACGGCAAACCCTTAACAGAGGTCGAACAAAAAGCTGCTAATGGTGTTTTTGATGATGCCAATGTACAAAACCGAACGCTCAGTGACTGGGATGGAGTCTGGCAATCCGTTTATCCTTTACTGCAAAGTGGCAAACTTGACCCCGTCTTTCAGAAGAAAGCGGATGCAGATAAAACTAAAACATTTGCTGAAATTAAAGATTATTATCACAAAGGTTATGCGACAGATATCGAGATGATTGGCATTGAGGACGGCATTGTTGAATTCCATAGAAATAATGAAACAACATCCTGTAAATATGATTACGATGGATACAAAATACTCACTTACAAATCAGGTAAGAAAGGCGTTCGTTACTTATTCGAATGTAAAGATCCTAAAAGCAAAGCCCCTAAATATATACAATTTAGCGATCATATAATTGCACCACGAAAATCATCTCATTTTCACATTTTTATGGGTAATGATTCACAGCAATCTTTATTAAATGAAATGGAAAACTGGCCAACGTATTATCCATATCAGTTGAGTAGCGAAGAAGTGGTCGAGGAAATGATGTCTCATTGAGTATTCTCATGATAACGCCTCGATGCCGCTTTAGTAAGTCATCATAACTACCACTGGTCCATCCACAAACGCCACTGAACGCAAGCTAGCTACAGACACGCTCATCACTATGACGTGTCTGTATATTAAATAAGCTAACCCGCATTGAGTTAACCAATAACGGATTCCATACACAATACGGCCAACAGAGAAAGATACCTGTGCTCACGCCATTGCTTATATTGGCTGGTTACAATGTGCACTATCAATTTTTTAAATAACAAATTCTTAAAACCACATCTGTATAAGGAATTTTTAAGGTTCATGGGATAGCTTGACTGTGAAAATTACAGGAGCTACAAAAATGAACCGATTCTCAAAAACTCAAATTTATTTACATTGGATAACGCTGCTTTTCATTGCAATAACCTATGCCGCGATGGAACTCCGTGGCTGGTTTCCTAAAGGTAGTAGTACTTATCTGCTGATGCGAGAAATACATTACAATGCGGGTATATTCGTTTGGGTGTTAATGTTTTCACGCCTGATTATAAAACACCGTTATAGTGATCCTTCTATTGTGCCACCGCCACCTGCCTGGCAAATGAAAGCGGCTTCGCTAATGCACATCATGCTTTATATAACCTTCCTTGCACTTCCTCTGCTGGGGATTGCTTTGATGGCTTACAGTGGAAAATCGTGGAGTTTCCTTGGTTTCAATGTGTCTCCCTTTGTTACCCCAAACAGCGAAATTAAAGCACTGATAAAAAATATTCACGAAACCTGGGCAAATATAGGCTACTTTTTAATCGCAGCTCACGCTGGCGCAGCACTCTTTCATCACTACATTCAGAAAGATAATACTCTGTTACGAATGATGCCTCGCCGCAAATAAGTCGATCCCCTGACAAGGAAATGTGAACCATGGACATCAACGCGTCATAAATGTTTACGCAAGTGCACAATGCACCCTTTCCACTATCAACAAGGAGGAGCAGAAACTGTGTAAATCGTACAATGGTAAGACTTATCAAAAATACAGGTTAATTTTGGTATTTAAACCTTTTTTACTTGTTAGTATGATACAAAGGCTTTCAAAAAAGCTGGGAAATTCAACAACTCTTGGAAATTATGGACTTTGTCCCGCGGCTTTAATCTGACGGCCGCGTTCCTTTTTTGACTCAATTATTGACCCCTTCTCTACGCAACTTCAGTTCCCACCACCAACTTTGCGGCAGTTTCATAGGATGAATGTCTAAAAGAATAATGGTGAGCGATAAGAAAACGACTGAATAACTGCACATTTTCGCTCGAAAGCTTCCTGTCAGATCCATAGCGAATCAAGTGCTGAATGTCACAGTATCGAACAGAAAACAGTGACGATCTAACCCTTCAAGAATATTCTACGATTGTTCTGTTTAGGAAAAGCAAGGCGGGAAGTCGGGAGATAAGTCATTGATAAAGTGGCGGAGAGAGGGGGATTTGAACCCCCGGTAGAGTTGCCCCTACTCCGGTTTTCGAGACCGGTCCGTTCAGCCGCTCCGGCATCTCTCCGTTCAGATGGTTGCCATGATGCCAGGAAATTTGGCATTTTAACAGTCCCTGTCCGTGCAATTTTGTTCAAGTGACGAGTTTGCGAGCAAAAAGATGATTAAGTGGCCCTGGAAAGTACAAGAATCAGCACATCAAACTGCCCTTCCCTGGCAGGAAGCACTATCGATCCCCCTTTTAACGGGTCTGACGGAACAGGAACAAAGCAAATTAGTCACTCTTGCCGAACGTTTTTTACAGCAAAAGCGGCTTGTTCCTTTACAGGGCTTTGAACTGGATTCATTAAGAAGCTGCCGGATAGCACTTCTATTTTGCCTACCCGTTCTGGAGTTAGGACTGGAATGGCTGGATGGTTTTCATGAAGTCTTAATTTATCCTGCGCCATTTGTGGTCGATGATGAATGGGAAGACGATATCGGTCTGGTGCATAACCAACGTATTGTTCAGTCAGGTCAGAGCTGGCAGCAAGGGCCTATCGTTTTGAACTGGTTGGATATACAAGATTCTTTTGATGCTTCTGGTTTTAACCTGATTATTCATGAAGTCGCTCATAAGCTGGACACCCGTAACGGCGATCGCGCCAGCGGAGTTCCCTTTATTCCGTTGCGTGAGGTTGCTGGCTGGGAACACGATCTTCATGCTGCAATGAACAACATTCAGGAAGAAATCGAATTGGTTGGCGAGAATGCGGCGAGCATTGATGCTTATGCTGCCAGTGATCCTGCTGAATGTTTTGCCGTACTTTCTGAATATTTCTTTAGCGCCCCAGAACTTTTTGCTCCTCGTTTCCCTTCATTGTGGCAACGTTTCTGCCAATTTTATCAACAAGATCCTTTGCAGAGACTGCATCGCGCTAATGATACAGATTCGTTTTCGGCGACGAATGTTCATTAATTAACAACTTTGCAGATTAATTAACCAATTGAAATGACTTATGAAATTTAGTATTGACAGACAAGGTACCGCTAAGTAATATGCGCCCCGTTCACACGATTCCTCTGTAGTTCAGTCGGTAGAACGGCGGACTGTTAATCCGTATGTCACTGGTTCGAGTCCAGTCAGAGGAGCCAATTTAAGGGAAGCAGACGTTCACTGACGTCTGCTTTCTGCATTTCTATCAATTGGTTATCCCTCTTCAGTAGTTCACCCTCGTTCACTAAAAACCACTCGAAGCCATATCATTTTGATGGTAAAAATGCTGGTAATGCTGGTTCGATTTCCCTTTTACCAACAAACGAGGGGATATTTTCATGTCACTGACTGATATCAAAGCAAAAAATGCAAAACCCCTTGAGAAGGAATACAAGCTGACTGATGGCTTTGGTATGTTCCTTCGCGTTACCCCGAAGGGTTCCAAATACTGGCAAATGGCTTACCGCTTCGAAGGGAAACAAAAACTCTTCTCTATTGGTGTTTACCCTGCAGTTTCTCTTTCTGACGCAAGACAACGCCGTGACGAGGCCAGAAGGCTTCTGGCTCAGGGTATTGACCCTAATGCAAAGAAACAGGCAGAGGTTAAAGAGCTTAAAGCCAAACGTGATAATACACGCTCCTTCAGAACAGTAGCCAAAGCGTGGTTCTCTACGAAAACAAAATGGTCTGATGATTATGGTGATGCCGTATGGAAGCGCCTTGAAACTTATGTCTTCCCGGTAATCGGTGACAAAGATGTTGCCGAACTGGATACGGGTGATCTGCTGGTTCCGGTGAAAAAAGTGGAGGCACTTGGTTATCTTGAAGTTGCCATGCGCATTCAACAATACATTACGGCAATCCTGCGTCATGCCGTCCAGCAAAAGCTGATACGCCATAACCCAGCCTATGATATGGAAGGTGCAGTTCAGAAACCACAAACTGAACACCGCCCTGCACTTGAGCTGGAAGAAATACCCCAGCTACTGAACAAAATTGCCGAATACAAAGGCCGCAGGTTAACCATACTGGCAATACAGCTCAATCTGATGATTTTCATTCGTTCCAGTGAGTTGCGTTTCGCTCGCTGGTCAGAAATTGATTTCAAAAGTAAGTTATGGGTGATACCCGAACAGCGTGAAGCGATTGAAAACGTCAAACATTCAACTCGTGGGGCTAAAATGAAGCGTAAGCACTTCGTTCCCCTTTGTAAGCAGGCCATGAAGATACTCAAAGAGATCCGACAACTGACTTATGAAGAAGGCCATGATGATGGATTAATCTTTACTGGCTGTTATGACTCGTTTAAGCCCATGAGCGAAAATACCATCAACAAAGCCCTTCGCAATATGGGCTATGACACGAAGCAGGACATCTGTGGGCACGGTTTTCGCACACTGGCCTGTAGTGCCTTAATTGAGTCAGGTTTGTGGTCAGAAGACGCTGTAGAGCTTCAGATGAGTCATAAGGAAAGCAACAGCGTCCGTGCTGCTTATACCCATAAGGCTAAACACCTTGACCAGCGCCGACTGATGCTCCAGTGGTGGGCTGACTTCCTTGATGCCAATCGAAACGATATGGTCAGGCCGTTTGAGTTTGCTTCCAATAAATAAAAGGAAAGGCCCTTAGTGGCCTTTCAATATCTACTTCATGCCTAAAAACTTCAAATATTACCGATTGAAATTTATGCTGAATATGATACTGAATCTTTCTCTATAGCTAAACCATCAATTTTGTCCAGCATCATTTCCCAGAGTGCATATTTTCTTTTATGCTCGACAAATAGCGATTTGAAATATTCTTCTGTTGAAGGGACTTTTTCAGTCCATACGATATTTTTACTATAATCAATACTTTTTTTCATGTCAGATGCCGCGTAGGTGTAGTACTTGCTCTGACTGCGGCTAATACTGTCCTCTACCAGCACTCTACGAAGAAGAGTTGCAGAACATGCGTAACCATGCCTGTAAAGCTCACTTGATAAGGACCGAATAAAAGAACCACGTAATAAAACCATCATATCTTTAATTTCAATTTTACTCGCATTCATTATTTCCGAATCAAGCTTTCCATAATTATCTATCGCTGACAAAAAAAGTACAACAAAGGGGAAACCTTTGCTCTTTGCTATGCCAGAAAATAAACCCAGTGAGTCATTAACTTTCTCTACTCTATTATATATTTTATAAAAAACAACATCACACCTGTTCTTAAATCCATCAAGGCAAATTGTTTTTGCCTGCTGAACCTCCCCCTCTTCAATCAGAGCCAAAGCGAACACCTCAGCCCATTTATCACGAAGCCCTGCATGATCAACGGTTTTATCATCTTTAATTTGATTAAGAACAAGAATCGCTTCCCCTGCACACAGTTCATCTATCAGCAATTCAGCAAACTTAATGACATATTCTGGTTGGTTAAATTTTATTTTATCAAAGCATTGTCTGATGAAATCAACATCCCTGATATACAAACTTAGCTCAACAGCAGAATTCACATCACCTGCGTCCAGAAGCTTTTCTCTTAAAGCACGAATAACATTATATCCAAGCTCCTTTTTATACTTGTCAAAGATATTAAAGTTAAAATAAACCTCACCACTAAGAACGGAAAAAATTTTATCTGCTATATCATCAATGCCTTTGTTTTTTTGCAGGGCTAGGGATTTTAACCATATCTCGACCACACCATTATAATAGTTCATCCATGAACCATCTGATGTATCAGCGATTTCGCTGACTTTATCAAAAGAGATCAGTAAATTATGGCAACATACCTCTGTTTTATCTGGCAGAGCTGACACCGTTTTTTCGAGAGGTAATATAATGCTCTTGTATAAACCCTCAAAGAAACCAGCAGCCTCATAATAATCATAGAAACGTTTTGACTTTATTTTCCTTTTATATTCGCCTTCAACCTTCTTCAGGAGTTCTTCTGGAGTCAATAGATATTGATTGATAATAAATGATTTTACCTGACTATTATCATCAGCAATTTCACAAATTATTTGCATTAGTTGTTCTGCAGGCATTTCCTTGAGTAAAGAAAGTTGCTTCTTGTTCAGTTTAGCCATTATTACATCCTGATAATTTTTAGAAGACTCAGAAAAGCTAATTGTACTAATACGAGGACAAAACATTCAACAAAAGCATTAACATAATGATTTAAAAAGAAATTCATAGCACGCTGTTCATTGATGAAATGAACTATTTACCGTAAAATAACGTCATCATACAGTAACCTGATACAGATACGTGGAATGGTCAATGAACAAAATTTCACCTGAAATGCCCGAACTACAATCAATGAATATCACTGAAGATAATATCAGCAAACTTAACTCTTTGTTTCCTGAAGCATTTAATGAAAACGGTATTGATTTTGACGTTTTAAAACAGCTCTTGGGTGAAAATGTAGACGACAAAGAAGAGCGCTATGGCCTGAACTGGCATGGTAAACGTCAGGCGCGTCAGCTTGCTCTCACGCCTTCTCGTGGCACCTTACGCCCATGTAAAGATGAAAGCGTTGATTGGCATAACACCAAAAACCTCATGATCGAAGGTGATAACCTTGAAGTGTTAAAGCTTCTTCAAAAAAGTTATGCCGGAAAAGTTAAGCTTATTTATATTGATCCGCCTTACAATACCGGTAAAGATTTTGTCTATCCTGATAACTTCCAAGATAATATGAAAAATTATCTTGAAATTACTGGACAGACAGAAGACGGAGCACGTTTAAGCACAAATACAGAAACCAGTGGACGTTACCATACTGATTGGTTAAATATGATTTACCCACGTTTAAAACTTGCAAGAAACTTGTTGAAAGAAGATGGGGTTATTTTCATTTCCATTGATGATGCTGAAGTTGATAATTTAAAAAAAGTTTGCTCGGAAATCTTTGGTGAAGAGAACTTTGTTGCTAATATTGTATGGCAAAAAAAATACTCACCACAAAATGATGCAACATATTTTAGTGATATGCATGATCATATTTTAGTATATGCAAAGCAACGGAAGGCTTCAAAAAATGATGCAAATGGTTGGAACATAGATTTTCTACCAAGATCAGACGAACAAAATGCAGCATATAAAAACCCCGACAATGACCCTCGTGGAGTTTGGAAGTCTGTAGATTTATCAGTCAAAACTTATTCCAAGGCTAATGATTACTCAATTACCACACCATCAGGACGTATTGTAACTCCTCCCGCCAGTAGATGCTGGCAGGTTTCTGAAAAACGTTTTGCAGAATTGTGTAAAGAAAATAAAATCTGGTTTGGAGAAAATGGTAATAATGTTCCATCAATCAAAAGATTCCTGACTGAGGTCCAAGATGGTGTTGTTCCTACAACATGGTGGTCATATAAAGAATGTGGCCATAATCAAGAGGCCAAGCAGGAACTAAAAAAACTCATGGAGGGCGAATCTGTATTCTTTGACACGCCTAAACCATTGAGATTATTAGATAGAATATTACACTTAGCAACAACCAATGATAAAAATTGTATTATCCTAGATTTTTTCGCTGGGTCAGGTACCACGGCTCACGCAACTTTGAATAAAAATATTGCTGACAGTGGTTCACGCCGATATATTGCTGTGCAATTACCTGAAAAAATAGATGATGAAAAATACCATACAATATCAGAACTAACCAAAGAGCGCCTCCGCCGCGCGGGTAAAAAGGTTCGTGAAGACAATCCAGAGTGGAAAGGTGACGTTGGTTTTCGTGTTTTTAAACTCGATACATCTAACATCCGTCCGTGGGAAGCGACATCTGATACCCTTTCACAACAGATTGATGCCTACATAAGCCCAATCCTTGAAGGCCGTAGTGAAGAAGATTTACTCACAGAGTTAATGCTAAAACGTGGCATCGACCTGAGTGTAAACATTGAAACCCGTCAGTTTGATGGATTAACCGTTTCTTGCGTTGACGGTGGCAAATTGTTTACCTGCTTTGCTAAACAAATCCCTGCATCTTCAGTAGAAGAACTGACCAAGGGGATCATCGACTGGCATAAGAGTTTAAAAGTTGGGAAAGATACGGTCTGCTATTTCCTTGATGATGCGTTTGAAAATAACGTCGCTAAAACAAATCTTTGCGCCATTCTGGAACAACACGGCCTGACTAACCTGCACAGCCTGTAAGGGAATGAGATGAAACTACATTTTGAATCTGACCTTACCTATCAGCAAAACGCCATTACTTCGGTCTGTGATTTATTTGAAGGGCAAGAGAAATGGGAGAGCGAAATGACTGTGCTGGCCCCAGCTCAGGGCGCACTCTCATTTGAAGCCGCAACAGGTTCAATGCCTGTAAACCCACAGATACCCGAAGATGATGTTCTGCTGAAAAACCTGAACAAGGTTCAGTTGAAGAATCAGCTTCCACCTTCACCTGTGCTCGACAGCCATGATTTTACTGTCGAGATGGAAACAGGGACAGGTAAAACGTATGTTTATCTTCGCACCATGCTGGAGCTGAATAAACGTTATGGCATGAGCAAATTTATCATTGTGGTTCCTTCCATTGCCATCAAGGAAGGCGTTTATAAAACACTACAAATCACTGAAGAACATTTTAAAAGCCTCTATGCGGGAATTCCATACGAATACTATCTGTATGACTCGTCAAAACCTGCGGATGTGCGAAATTTTGCAACCAGCTCTGTTATGCAGATCATGGTAATGACAGTTGGTGCGATTAACAAAAAAGACGTTAATAAGCTCTATCAGTCCAGTGAAAAAACAACCGTTGACGATCTGGATAAGCCAATTGATCTGATACGTGCTACACGCCCAATTATTATTGTAGACGAACCGCAAAGTGTGGATGGTGGCTTAAACGGTGCGGGTAAAAAAGCTCTGGATGCTATGCACCCAATGTTCACCTTACGCTATTCAGCGACACATGTGCATAAACATCATATGGTGTATCGCCTCGATGCCATTGATGCTTACAATCAGAAACTGGTCAAACAAATTGAAGTTGCCGGGCTTGAAGTCCAGAATGCAAGCAATAGCCCCTATGTAAAACTGGTCAGTATTAACAGTAAGAAGAATAGCATTAGCGCGACTGTTATTGTTGATATAGCCGATAAAAAAGGGGGCGTGAATCGTTCTGAGATTACCGTGTATGACGGTACGGCACTTGATGACGAAACGGGGCGTGATATTTATCAGGGATACAGGATAAGCGAGATCCGCACGGGCAAAGAAGGCTATCTGACACTGGAAACGCCTTCTAATACCTACTATATGCAAGTTGGTGATGTCGTGGGTGATATTGACCCGATGCTCATCCAGCGTCATATGATTAGGCGTACAATTCGTGAGCATCTTGATAAAGAACTTCGACTGAATTCCCAGCAAATCAAGGTTCTCACCCTGTTCTTCATTGATAAGGTTGATTTCTATCGCCAGACTAATGAAGAAGGACTTCGTGAACCGGGTGAATATGCTCGTATCTTTGAAGAAGAATATCTAAAAGCGATCAAAAGCCCCGCATATAAAGATTTGCTCCCTTCTCATCCAGAACATGCTAAAGACGTTCATGATGGTTATTTCTCCATTGATAAAAAAGGTGGATGGGCTGAAACAACCGAAAGCAATAATGCAGGCCGCGAAAATGCGGAACGCGGTTATAACCTCATCATGAAAAATAAAGAGAAGCTTTTGAGTTTCTCGAATCCGGTGAGGTTTATTTTTTCACACTCTGCTTTGAAAGAAGGCTGGGATAACCCCAATGTATTCCAGATCTGTAGCCTTCGAGAGATGGGAAGTGAACGAGAACGTCGTCAAACATTAGGGCGTGGTCTTCGCCTGTGTGTTAACCAAGAGGGTGAACGTGTTCGTGATGACAGCATTAACATTCTGACTGTCGTTGCCAGTGAAAATTATGAAGCCTATGCCGAACGACTACAGAGCGAAATTGAGAACGAAACAGGCATCCGTTTTGGTATCATCGAAAAAGATGCATTCGCCCATCTGATCTTCTCTGATTCCTCACAAGCTGTAGGAATAACCGGTTCGCATGAAATCTGGTCTGAACTACAGACTGAAGGTTATCTGGAAAAATCGGGAAAAATCACTAAAACCCTGAAAGAAACTCTTCTCGATGGCACTTTTGCTGTTAGCGCAAAGTTCCTCCCTCTTCAGGAGCAAATTGAAGCTATCCTGCGTAAATCAGCAGGACGACTCAATATAAATAATGCTGATGAGCGTAAAGTAATCAAATACCGGAAAGAGGTCTTAAACAGCCCTGAATTCGAAGCGTTATGGCAGCGCATTTGCCAAAAAACACTGTATCGTCTGGCATTTGATGAAGATGAATTGATCAAATCATGTACAAAATCACTTTCTGAAATGCAGCCTGTAGCAAAAGCAATGGTCAGTTTCAGCAAAGCAACAATCAAACAAAGTCAATCTGGACTTGATGTCAAAGCTCAGTCTAATGGGACAACAAGCGCTGTTATAGATGTTGCAGAGCAGCCACTGCCAGATATTCTTGGTGTTCTACAGGAAAAAACCGGACTGACAAGACGCAGTTTAAGCACCATCCTGAAAGAGAGTGGAAGACTCGCTGATTTTGCTAAAAATCCACAGCAGTTTATCAGTGAAGCTATAGGCCGAATCAACTACTGCAAACGCCTGTCAATTGTTGATGGTATTAAATATTATCCACTAAAAGGAGAGGTGTATGCGCAAAGTCTCTTTATGGATAAAGAGCTAACAGGATATGCCCGTAATCTTTTTGAAACCTCGTCTAAGTCAGTTTACGAATACGTTCCTAAAGATTCTGAAGTCGAAAGCCGTTTCGCTCAGGAACTCGAAGAACAGGATGAAGTTAAGCTTTATGTGAAGCTTCCCGGTTGGTTTAAAATTCCGACGCCGCTGGGAACCTACAATCCTGACTGGGCCTTAGTTATTGAAGACAATGGTGAAGAACATATTTACTTTGTTGTAGAAACAAAAAGTAAACACATTGGTCTTGGTAATGAAGAAGATGCGAAAATTACTTGTGGAACAGCTCATTTCAGTGCTTTAAAAGAAGAAAACACTAATGCAGCAAAATATATCAGAGCGACAAATCTTACAGAAGTAATAAGCAGCATTTGATTTTTATAAATGATATATCTTGGCGATTAGGTAGATACCACTAACTCTTTTTAAATTACTCAAAGCACCGTCTGATGGCGGTGCTACGTGAAATCTGGCTGGTTTTAAAGTTTTGAACACAATGCAACAGCTCTAACACAACCTTCAAAACTTCCCGGTGGTACAACTACGAATCCTGTAGTCGTAGGATAAGCAGAATCAGGAGCATTCCTTCCTTCACTTCCATACCAACTGGTTAAATTATATCTTCCAGAAATAAATTTACTACCACTCGTACATGTAGCCGTTGATGTTTTTCCATTAGAACATACTGAAGCACCATACACTAAGAACCTATCCCAAAAGGAATTGTCAGATAATACAATATGATAATTTCTTTTGGGATAGGTTCTTAGTCGTTGAGATTGCAAAAGTAATTAGTGATATGTAACAATGGAAAGGTCATCCCAGCCCTTTCCACTATTGGTTATTTTTTAACACAAGCATAAATTCCATATCCGGGGGTTCCGGGTATAGCTGGAGTTCCCGGTGTAGTTATATATGTTACAGGAGGACATGATGCCTGTTGACCACCACTAGCATGCATGCACGCATCATGTCTTCTTTGTGATTCAGGATCTGGACGGCGTGTTCCGGGGACAGCAGGGACTCCCGGCGTACCTTTAATTTGAACCATTGAAATAGCTTTTGTTCCTGTTTGGCAAGAGCATGAACCAGTTAAAGCATTCACTGAAATACAAGAACTATCTGATAAAGCATACATAGAAAGACTATTTGCTGCTCCACTTTGCCATTTACCATTCACACAAGATAACAGCATACCTTTAGTATCCCTTCCTTGTAAACCATTTGGCGCACATACAGTATTTTCAGTCGCCGTGCCATTTATTTGTAAATATTCACCTACGCTTGTTCTTCCTGTAGAAGCTAATTCTACCCCCTGTATTTTTTGTGATGAAGTAATATTTCCCGAAGCTGTTAAACTGTTTTTCAAAGTAGTTATTCCATCAACAGTTAAACTACCATTAGTTGATACAGCACCCTTAAGCAAGGAGGTTCCAGTAACTAATAATTGTCCTCCTATATCTGTTAACCCTGTGGATTTTAATGTTCCAGATGATATCATTCCAGACGCTGTAATATCCTTGGCATTTGATATGTTATTTCCTCCCATGTTTAGTTCTCCTGTCATTGGCAATGTTCCGTCACGACGAAGGAAAACAGAATATAAAGCACTATTATATCCTACCCTATAAGTTAATTGTCCAGCCATAGTAATATTATTAAAATTAGAAGAAGTTTCTTTCCATTGCCTACCATAACCGCTAGCAGTGGCTGATGAACTTGTCATACCACTATCAATCCCAGCAGTTTGCATTGCTTTACCTAACAGATCATATCTTATCTTATTACCCTCACTCCAAGGAACTGTTGTTGTTATCAGACCATTAATAACATAGTTAGGTGAAGTTCCATCACGTTTTAATATGATTTTATACGAGGATTTATTAGCATTAGTGCCTGTGTAGGTTGAAGGTAGTAAACCTTCGTTAATCAATGTCTGGTAAGTAATTTCACATACTGAGCCTGAACAGGTTCTTGGACCCGGATCGGTTCCTGTTCCGGCAGCATTGGATAAGGTTGACAATTTATCATAACGGATATTTATATAGCCATTAACTGCTTCACCGATTTGTTTCATTTGTTGACCGACAGCAGAAGCCAATATACTCTCCTGTTCATTTTTCATATCCTGAAACTTCATAAAAGCCACCATCGTCCCAACACCTAAAACAAGAGTTAATTCTAGTAATGAGAACCCTTTTTTATTTTGTTTTTTCATTTTCATCGCCATTTTTATATTCACGTATAAATTAATTATCAAAAAACAAACAAAAATCAAGGTGTAAGAAAAACTATATAGAAGAATAAGAACTAATAAATGAATAAAAATGGCCCCTTTAAATAAGAAGCCAAAAAATAAGCTATCAATACATTAATGTTAGATAGACGTGAAAATTAGTGTATTATCATTTCCACCATTTTGACACTGTGTAGCAGTTCCTGCGACATCCAGCACACCGCCAGCAGGTTTAACATTACCGACCGTGCCTACTCCTGCCGTATAGAAATTACCTGCCGCTGCTGTAATAATTTTTGTACATTCTGCTGCAGGGACATTCTTATATGTTATGGTGAATGATGACCCTTGCGCTGCTGAAGGACCTGTATTTGCTGATTCAACGACAACGTCACCCTTAAAGGCATTAATAGGTGTTGCTGAAGAACCAGAACCACTTAACATGTTATCTGGGAATATTTTTGCCTGAACAGCTACAGAGTTTGTAAGACCAGTAAAGCTTGAAGCTGAAGTATAAAGTGCTTTAACACCAGCTTGGATTGTTGCTATGTTATTGCTTTCAGCCTGTGCACGTTGAGACGCTTGCACTTTAGGATATACGATAAATGCTGCTACCACTAACGCTGCGATAATACCAAGAACAAGTAATAGTTCTAAAAGTGAGAAACCTTTTTTACTTTTTATGTTTTTAATTAATACTGTTTTTTTCATTTCCTTTATATCTCCTTTGTTAATTGGAAAGATATAAAACAAATAGTAAATATAAAAGTAAAGGCAATGATAAAAACGATATTATATGTAACATTACCGATGAACGGATTACTTTTAGAAAATAAAAAGGCCGGGAAAGAACCCGGTCTTTTTATCGGGGGGATACCCCCATGACTTTATTAAATACCACCACAGCTTACAAGATTTGAATATGGAGTTATTCATCTGTGATGATAAAAATAAAATACAATTAATATAAAATAATGTCAAATTTAATTCAATGAAAGTTAAATTTCATAAAACATTTTATATTTATGCAATGACTTCTATATTCCATTAAGTTTTTCGGCCTTTCATACTAGCCAGAAATAACATTCCGCTTCTTTTAAATCTTTCTTTATCATCTGGATGTAGGTGAGGTATCTCTAGTAGCATACCTAAAACAAGATCCTTATCCACTGTAAAAACATCACAATCAAGAGCCTTGGCAACTTCAGCCCCTAAAATTATTTTCTGACGTGTTTCTATCTGTTTAGCTTCTTTCTTAGACTTATATTGCAAACGATTTAAACGCATCTGAGCAGATGCTAATTGCTGCTCCAGTGTCTTTTTTATTCGTGGTTTCTTTCTGGTTTGCTCTTTATCTGAAATATCACTCATTTTCTATCCTCTTATAGTTCCATGATACATATATATTTCTTATATATATGTTAGTCAATGAGGATATTTGAAAAATTGGATTATTATTTCTTTTTATGCGATGGGAACTTTTCTTTTAAGATATTAAAACAGTTAATAACATTTTCATGTTCTACTGAAAAATAATCTATGCTCCTTTTCAGAAGATCATTGGCAACATCAACAACAAATTGGCTCCCTTCACTATGATCATAGACAGTAAATACATCAGCTATCCAGTGGTAGCAGCAAAGCGTCAACAAAATACAATAGTCTTGATATTCTTTAATTCCTGATAAAAAGTATATCCGTTATAATCTACTTGCCTTGTTCTTCTATAATATTGTCTAAGCGTGGGTTTCATTATTATTAAATTGTTTTTAACTATATCATAGTGAATGTCATCCTGAACGTAGTCGTTTTTAAGAAAGAAGTTATTGCTATGAACATATAAAGCATAGGCAATGGTTTCAGTTGAGACTCCATATTTCTCACACAGAGCCTTTGAGACAACAGAATTGTTTTCAATATGTCTTATAAACTCACTTTCCTTCAAGTTTTTTGTTTTCAATTTTTTCATGTATTACCTCTTATAAAAAATTATAATATCATCATTAATGAATGCTTTAACGACGAAATGGCACTGGTTTTCTCCATTCAAACTCTGCCTCAAACCTTTCTTTATTTCTTTCATTTTTGATCTGACAAGATATACGATTGTTGAGGATCTTTTTTCGAGCAATTTTTAAAACTTCTTTCATTTCACATTTTACAAGCTTTCTACCTTTAATTTTCATTTCTTCATATATGGCATTATTGATAAAATCTCTTTCTTTAGCTGATAGTATCTTTAATCTTCCTTGCTCATCCGCATTATTTGAAATGGTATTAATTGTTTCATCTTCTTTTTCTTCCATATCAACTCTACTCTTCTTTTGTTTTTTTGATTTTTGCTCTTTTCTAATCGAGCGGACTTGATCACGAGCAATAAATTTGACAGTTTGTTTTTCTTTTTTATTTAGTGCTTTACCTTTTAACTTAGCGGCTTCTTCCAGAAAATCATCTATTATCTTTTTTTCATTCTCAGTAAGATTTTGTATCCATCCCATTCTTAGTTTTTTTGTTTTACTTTCCATATCATTACCTTTTTATTTATATTTTTTAATTAATACAATTAAAAAACAAAAAACTCAAATTAATCCATGCACCATATTTAATTTATAAGCCTACTTATCTTTCGTTAGTGCCTTGATGAAATGGCACCTACCTACTGATATTTTTAAAATTATTTTTTTGTACTAGTAGTACTAGAATTTTATTAGATTAGGTTCTGGGGTTTTAGATAGCGACTTTCAGTCGTAGTAGTTTTCCGTCAGGAAAACTTAGTTTTTCTGCAAGCTTCACCCCCCTAACCCCCCGTAAAAAAATACTATTGTAATATTTTTTTTAGGTTCGCAGGTTGGCGATTCTCACCGTAGCTATTGAGTTCCAGCACGTTTCCATTACTGGGACACCCCATCGGACTCCTACGGATACATCATGATCATTTAAAGCATTTTCTCGTTTTACTAAAGAAAATTATACTACCGCTTTATAGATTTTAGATGAACGCTTCAAGTTGGTGGCTACCGACTTCCCCCCGTTTATATGCCACCTACAATAACCTAAGAACAAAACAGTTTTTAACACATGATGTCCAAAGATTCTTAGACCTGATACACAGGTTTAACGTTATTGCTTTTGAAGACTAAAATGTTTTTGGAAATGGTATTTGAAAGGCTTGTAAAAAGTTGAGATTTAGATTTGACAAATATGAAAAGATTATTTAATACTTTATTATATTTGTAATCACGTTATTCCTCTAACTGATTACAAGGCTTCAAAAGTCGGCAAAACTTTTTTAGTCCTTAAAAAGTCAACTTTTAAAGTTGGCTTTTTTTGTATCTTTATTTTATTTACAACACAACATTTTACTTGTCAAATAAAACAACCTAACTTTATTAAAAATAAAAAAGACCAGACAAACTTAAATATATTTCGTCAAAAAACACATTTAACATATGATCTCATGGATTTTTATTTGATTTTTACTGTTTAATCAGCAATAACTAAAATGGTTATGATACAAAAGGTGATAACAAAAATGGTGTTTACAAGACTCTGCACAAAAATGCAACAAGCTCTATATGTAATCATGCAACATATACAATCAAAATCATTAACCTAAATCATCTAATATTCCCCACGTTACTTGACTCTCTTTCCTTATGGTTTATTTTTCACCCTTTGCTTTTTCACTCTTATTTTAAGTCCGAACCTACACCATCCATTTTTTTAAAAAAACTGTCGTTATAAGTCTGTTTTAGTGCATTTGGCTTTTCCCGCCTTACGGCGGGAGACTAATTAAACTACTTTTGCCCTTACGGGCGCTCTCTAAAACCATAATCATTAATATTCGTGTAATACCTCAGCCGTTCATCCGATTCTAGCCTTGTAAATTTCACAGACAGTAAAACTAGAGTTATTATTTAAGTATAGAAAAACTTTAAACATTGTCGTTATTTTTAGCTCCTTTAGGAGATATAAAAATAAAGCAATGCCCACCTATACACTGCTACGCAGTGTGTGGGGTCTACCGACGGTTGCCTGCCGCAGGCTAACACCGTTTCCTTCGGAAACAAGGTCAACGTCAACACCAGAGTTTTTCTTGCGAAAAACTAAAACCAGCATAGTCGCATTGGAGATTTATATTTTGGTTTGTTATTTAAAATTATATTGAGGTTCTTTTTATTGTATGGCTATTTTTCATCTTGATTTTAAAATTGTGAAACGAAGTGAGGGCAGGTCTTCCGTTGCGAAAGCTGCCTATCATGCTCGTACACGTATAACAGATGAAAGAACAGGTGATACGTATGATTATAGCCGCCGTACTGATTTATATGGGCATTTCATATTAGCTCCAGCTAACGCACCAGAACACATCGTAAAAGACTCTACAGCATTGTGGAATGAAGTAGAAAGAGTTGAGCGCCAGAACAATGGTCAAACATCCCGTTATTTCGATGTTGCTATTCCTGCCGAGTTAAACAATGACGACAAGAAAAAACTTGTCCTTGAGTATTGTCAGAAAAATTTCGTTGATAAAGGCATGATTGCCGATATCGCTTTTCATGATCTTGATAGCGATAACCCACACGCTCACGTTATGTTGACATTAAAAACCATAGGCCCGGAAGGTTTTGGTAAAAAAGAAAGAAGCTGGAACGACAGAAAAATGTCTGTGTTGTGGCGTGAGTCATGGGCATCTATGGCTAACAGCTATCTCGAAGCCGCAGGTTCATCAGAACGTATTGACCATCGTTCCCTTCAGGCCCAGCATGAAGAGGCATTAGAAAAAGCGGCGGCTGCTCTGGACAATGAAGAACAAGCGCTATGGCTTGCTAAAGCCGCTGAAACAAACCGCCCTGCAATGAAACGTATCCATAGTGCCAGATGGCGCAGTAAAGCTGCTCAAGAGCAAAGAGCCGCAGAACAGGCTGTTCGTGATGCTGCCAAGCAAGAAGCCGTTGAAGTCTACAAAACATTCAGTGAGCTTGATCTTGAAATTGTTGTTGATGTCAGAAGCTTTACGATTACACATCTTGCTGAACCAGAAGAGATTGTTTTACCAAAAACGCGATCCAGCTCTTCTACAAATGAAGAACAAAATCAAGAAAAACGTAATCTCTCCGAGATTTCGTCAGAAAAACAAAGACCTTTACTGGTAGCACCAACTCCTCATACTCGTATGCGTGGAGTCAAATCTTACCGTGATAAAACAAAAGTCAGTAAGGTTGTGGCTGGTATTCCGCCATCAATCAGTATTTCTAATTCTGGTACAAATATTATTCTGAAAACATCCGATTCTCAAAACCCAAAAAGGGCATCCAGAAGCGCCCCTGACCGTGAAAGAAAGCATAAGACTACTCCACGTCAGGATAATATTTTCAAACGTTTCACAACTCTTGTCATAGATTTCTTCAAAGAAAAATTTGTATGGCCTAGATCAAGCAGAGTTAAGCATGATCCTGTCAGTACAGAACATGATAAACGTATTGCTGAAAACTATGTCTTTGATGAAGTATTAGGTCATCATGTTTCTCGTGCTGAATATGAGAAACAAGCTAAGTTTAACAGTGATACTTACAAACCAACACCTGATGAGATTCGACGTTTCCCAAGCCGTCCTAAGCACGAACGAGTCAATGCAGATAATAACATGGATTTTATACCGACTGTTTCAACAATAAATGATAAAAATCATACTCCTCGTTTAAGGCCACCTACACGCCGTGGCCTAGATAAACTATAGAATAACTTATATTGCTGTTATGCAATTAGTAACACAATTTTGTTTATTCATATTAATAAGATCGCATCTGCATAATCATTTAATAGCCTCTATATATTTTATGAAATCATTTTCCCATCCTTTTATTCTGATTGTTTTAGGGTGAGGCGCTCTAATCGTATGTTCTGGGAGGTCTGGATGGTATAATCTTACGAAATGTTTTTCTGGCAATCCATTTATGTTTTCAAACATTAAATCTTCATATAAAGACGTTAGTCGATAATCATATTTATGATTTGTGAAGAAAACACATATATCAGGAGTAAGAATATTAATTTCCTCCTTTAATATATAATCAAACGATGATATATCTCTAGCTAGCTCGGTATAATCTGGTGATCCGCAATCAACATCAAACCGATTCAGATTTGACCATGCAATTGCATATGGTTCAATACCAAGCGCTCGCTCTACTTTCCTTATGATATTCCAGAATGGACTGCTATAATATGATACGCCAAAATCGAACTCCTCATATGTTTCAAGCTGTTCATTAATATCGGGAGAGTTGCACCATCCATAGGTTTCCTGTCCTATAACCATCAATTTATTATGCTGATGAAAATAATTTTTTAGCTTTAAAAGGAGGGGGCCATGTAAGTTATTATCTGAATGTTTTTCACGGTAATTATTTAATGCGTTAATGTTGTTGACATATAGCATATTAAGTCTTTTATTCATATTCTTTCCATTTTTAACTAATATCATAATAACATAAATAGTTATTATGATATTATTCGATTTGTAGACAGTCAACCTCTTTTTATAATAGGGTTATTATTTTTTATTTCATCATGGTTACAATAATCACATTCATTTATACTGCTAAAATAATATGAGCATGTATTTTTAAAACATTCTTCCTGAAAATTCCATCTACTACTTACACACGGCTATGCCCTAATACTGAATCAATTATTTCGTTTTAGCGTATAACTTATATGGTAAATTTAAATTTTCTAGTTTCGTTATAGATTATTTCCTTATGATAATTGATAATGATCACATCTTGAAATGTAGCATGTTATTTACAACCTATGATATTTGATCTTAAACGTATAATAAAACTATATTTTCAGCAGCAGCGCTTAGTGATTATTCCTAACAATCACTAAGCTGAGATATAAATTCAAGAGAGGAAACCAATGCAATAAAAAGTAAAACTGCCTCCTAAAGCATCTATGATTAGTTGTTCTCATCTTCACTAACTGAATAATGAAGAAAAAAATGCTCTCAGGCCAGTTATAGCTAAAAAACAAGTACCGACTTCCGGGAGTTAAAGTCCCGAATCCCGGTACTTAAGTTGATAGCTATTTTTCAAATAAACATGTAAATCATTCTTATATAATCCAGCATTGAAAGCTTCAAAATACCATTGAACGTTATTTTGAAAGAACATTTAAATTTGACACTTTGAACCAATCCCTTAAAATAAAATATATACACAATCCACTAAAAATAAGAGGAGTCAACATGACAGACCATATAAAAAAAGAACCGGAAGATGAAACAATTATTGATAGTGCTAAAATTTACGATGCGCTTAGAAAAAATTATTTTGATAGATGCTTCCTTTCTTCTTACTTAGATGAAAAAATAGATGATAACTTACATCCTTTCAGTGACGAAGCATATAATAAAATGAAGTCCTTGCATGATGAAAGAGATAATCTTAATTTTAAAAACAAAATGAAAGAGATTAAAAGGAATTTATCTACATCACAAAAAAAAGAAGTCGAAAAAATAATGAAAAACAAAATAAAATAATTTTTTAAATATCCAGCCATGAAAAACACTTTCTCCTATGAGATAAAGATCATGACTACTTTCTTTATCTGAATATATAGAAGCCTACATTGACTTCTATATCCCATTAAACCTATTAAATATTTTTAACTTCCAATATTCAGAACCTTCCTCTTTCTCTCGAATATTGGCCTCAAGATTCTTCATGATTAGCGCTTTTACTCCTTGGTTATGTGCTGCCATTACTTTGTTAAAGAGTTCTTTTTCATCTATATCTTCCCGTTTTACTTTTTCTGTTCCATTCACTTTTTTGTAGTAATCGAAATCATCGAATAGATTGTTTGTTTGTATTTTAAGTGCCTGTCCCACACACTTTTCATTTTCAATGATCATTACCGCTTCATTATGAAATCCATATGCTATTTCGTATATGAAATCGCAATATAATGATAAGACCGTGCAAATGGCAAAAAACATTGATTCATTTTTTTCGTATAATACCACATCATTCATATCATATTCCTCTTGTAATCGATGTACAGCCCCATTACGGGGCCACATAATCTAAATCAGTGAGTAGATAACAACTCTGCCCATGATTTCTTAATCTATTTTTATTTTGATATTATTTACAAAACTCCCATGAATGCCGGACCAGACGTTCCGCTACCTCTTCAAAGTTTACTTCTTCAAGCTTTCCTTCCAGACATTCACATTGGATAATGATGTAAAAATTTTTACTGATATGCTCAATAACATTGCCGATGAAAACACACATAAAATCCGCATCATATACCAAGTATGAGACATTATCAGAGGCCATATCCTGCATAACCTTCCAACTAGCCTCAAACGAACGCTCTGCAATATTATAAAACGTTTCTGTAGATACACTTTTAATTTCAAAAATTTTACTCATGGTTACGCCTCACTATTAAATGATATTTGTTTTCTTTTTTTTTCGCCCCATGAATGAGGCTAAAAATGATTTATTAAATAACCTTTTTATCTTCGTTTGTGATTAACACGTAATGTTATCAACACCACCTCCTTATCAACCATTTTTACTGAATGCCCTTGTTCAAAGTACTCCCATCTGACTACCTTTTTAAAAGATGCGCTTGCATTTTTGATACAATCCTTATAAATACTATCCATGAATGCATCATCCTCCATTAACATCTCTGCTTCATCGGGTCGGACGTCCTTAAGCGTATTCATTTTGATTTCATAAAACAAACCTGCCATATGCATAAATACTTTTTGAGATTCTTTTATCAGTTTTTCACTCATTTCATTACCTCTTATTTTATATTACAGTCTGTTTATTTGCGCTGATTTCTATTCTTTTGTAATAAAGAAGATAATCATCACCATTAAAGCATTTAATCAAAAACTCATGATAACTACTTAGTATGGTTTTAACCTCTGGAACTGATATGTATTTAATCTTTATCTCTTCAGCACTTTCAAACCATTCCTGTAGCGTGAGATTAATAATATCCATTATGAATATCTCCCTGTAAAATCCATCCTTCATTTTTTTCAGAAATTCATCATCACTTAGATTAAAGTATAAGTAATGTATTAACTCGTTATAGGTATTTACAACATCAGTAGCAAAGTTTGCTGTCTCAGCATTACTTGCGGATATTTTAACGGGTATTTCATTCCAGCCTAAACATTTTTCGTTCATATTCACCTCTCTCATTAATAGTTAGTACGATACGCAGAATAAATAACTCTCAGATTCCTTCTCACCTCATCCAAGAACAGATGATATTCTTTCCCTTTATTATCTTTCATTGATTCAGCAAACTCTCGTTTTGTTCGCTCGATCACTTTTCCAATCACTTCTTCAATATAAAGTCGGTCTTTAAAATGACGCTCGTAATCATTTCCCATACAATCAATCATGACCTGAAGATGTTTTCTAAAGTTATTTATTGCCATTTCCATAAATACTTCTGTCTCATCATTCGTAACAGTCACCACACAAGGCAGTACGTTTTTACTTTTCATCTTAACCTCTCATTATTTAATAAACTTTTTTAGATATGATTGCGAGAATCAGAAATGATTTTGTAAATCCATTCATCAATCTCACTTTCAATAAATGCTATAGAGCGCAATCCGGTTTTTACTTGCTTAGGAAATTTACCCGCTCTTATTAAGGTATATATCCACGTTTTACCAAACCCTGTTCTTCTTTTTACTTCTGGCAAACGAATCAGTTTCGGATGTTTATCTGTTTTGTTTTGAACCATATTATCTCCTGTTTTTTTTACGTAATATCTTGGATATTTCGTTTTTTAGTATGTTGTTCGATGGAGATAATTCTAGGATTTTGGCTGGTTCTAAACTAGGGATGTTCACCAACCGTGAGTTTCGCGGAAATTTTTGGAGGGATACGCTTTTTAGGGATGTTCGCAGGTTGTGAACATCCCTTGTGTTTACTTTTTGTTTTTATCCGAGGATTTATCGTTAAGTGTTATCACATCAACGATACCCCAATCCTTCAACATATTGTTTTTAATATAGAAATCATTTAAAACCTTGAAGTACTCATCGTTATCAAGATAACTTTTCGCGTAATCATAATCAGTATCTTTGATGTTCTCACTACTTCTGACCCCATTATTACCATGCAGGATGTCAGCTAAAATGGTGAAAGGTATGTTCTTACCTTCGTTGTAGAGCTGTTCCCATGAGATCAAATCCATCAAAGGGATGACTTTGTAATCAAGTATTCTTTCAAAGGTCTTATGACCAAACCTAAATTTTCGTTTCGGGGGTTTAGGCGTTTTCAGGTGCTTTTGCCATAGAGCAATCAGTACTTTCAGATGTTCTGCGAGATCGTCACTGCTGGCTTCTTCCAAGTCAATTTCAATCAGCATCTTGTTAGCAGGGTTCATGCCTCCTTGTTTCAGATACTCAGAGATGTAGTCGGAACTCACTGCAACAGGGTCTGTTTGCTCTGAAGTCTCCAGCCGATACATAGCCCGCCCATAGTTGAACAATTGAACTCTGGTCATTGGTCTTACAGCATAGCTATGCGACAGTCTGTGATTGTCTGAAATCCAGTCTGATTTAAGTATCACATCACCACATCGGATTGTGGCATCATGGTATATCGCTTGCATTTGATTATCTTTGCCTGCTGTTTCCCATTGTTGTCTTGTTTTGTAAGCCAACATCCGTCTTTCAAGCTCTGCATAGATTTGTTCTAAGGTGAGGTCTTTCAGGCCATCATATCGGCGTACATCAAACCAAGATAACGCTGCCCTGATTTCTTCCATTTCCTTTTGTGTAGTCATTGTTCTACCGATTGCTTTTGTGTTTCCTAAACGTTAGCCCATTCAACATGATAGAGAAAGTGGAAAAGAGGAGCGGGTTTTCAAAATGGTGTGAGCACAGTAAGTGACCTTGAAGGTCAGTGCTTTCACCTTGACTAAACATGATTTATTTAATAAAAAATAACCAATTGTTTTTCATCATTTATTTTAACAAAAATAACGACAACATCATGTTGATAATGAAAGCAAATTTAGATACGTATAGTCAGATGATTATGACAACAACCAATTGATTTTAATTGACATTCTTACCACAAGAAAACAATAATGATGGTAAATATGTTGGTAAAAATATGGCTATATTTAACAAAGTCAGTAATAACAGGAGATGTAGATGAAGTTCGAGTCCAGTCAGAGGAGCCAAATTCAAGTTTTCATGCTTATCTGTACGTCTCTGTTTGTTTAGGATTCAGTAAGTTAGCGTGAAAATCCTTGCCGGTGCGTATCTGGTTTTATCTCCGTATCGGGATAATTTGGTGGTCAGATCTGAGGTCAGTTTGGTTCGATTCTGGAGTGACCCCCAAATGTCTTTAAACGATTCTAAAATCCGCAAGTTAAAACCCTATTCCCGTCCGGTAAAACTCTCCGACTCTCACGGTCTGTATCTGCTCGTCAATCCGGGTGGTTCACGCATCTGGTATCTCAAATATCGTTTCAACGGAAAAGAATCCAGAGTCAGTCTTGGCGCATATCCGCTGGTCTCACTGGCAGAAGCCAGGCAGCAGCGCGACGGTATCCGTAAGCTACTGGCGCAGAATATCAACCCGGCGCAGCAGCGCATGGCAGAGAAAGCCGCCTGCTCCCCTGAAAAGTGCTTTAAAGCGGTGGCGCTGGCCTGGCACAAAACCAACAAAAAATGGTCGGCTGATTATGCCGCCCGTATTCTCGCCAGTATGGAAAACCATATCTTCCCGGCGGTTGGTCATTTGCCCGTTGCCAAACTTAAAACGCAGGATTTCACTGCCCTGCTGAGGGTTATTGAGGATAAGGGCTTTCTGGAAGTCGCGTCCCGCACGCGGCAGCAACTCAGCAACATCATGCGCTATGCCGTATAGCAGGGGCTTACCGAAAGCAATCCGGCGCAGCATCTGGATGGCGTTGTCTCCTCCCCCGTAAAGAATCACTACCCCGCGTTACCGCTGGAGCGGTTGTCCGAACTGCTTGGCCGCATCGGTGACTATCAGCAGGGCCGGGAGTTAACCCGGCTGGCGGAGGTGCTGACACTGCACCTGTTCATCCGTTCCAGCGAACTGCGTTTCGCCCGCTGGAGCGAGATCGATTTCAGGCACAAAATCTGGACCATCCCCGCCACCCGCGAGGCCATCGACAAAGTTCGGTTTTCGGGGCGTGGCGCAAAAATGCGTACTCCGCATATCGTACCGCTCTCCCGCCAGGCGATTGCCCTTCTGAAACAGATACAGGAGCTTTCCGGCCATCTGGATCTGGTGTTTCCCGGCGATCATAATCCGTACAAGCCAATGAGCGAAAACACAACCAACCGGGCGCTGCGCCTGATGGGGTATGACACGAAAACTGAAATCTGCGGGCATGGACTCAGGGCAATGGCCTGTAGCGCCCTGGTGGAGTCGGACCTGTGGTCACGCGATACGGTGGAGCGGCAAATGAGCCACCAGGAGCGCAACAGCGTGCGGGCGGCATATGTGCATAAAGCAGAGCATCTGGAGGCCAGAAAGGCCATGATGCAGTGGTGGTCGGATTATCTGGATGTGTGCCGCGAGGGGTATGTTGCGCCGTACATTTATGCCCGGCAGCATAAGGCAGCCTGAATCAGAAATAGCGTAAATCATTAAAACCGGAAAAGCAGATCCTGATTGACCGGGATCTGTTTTTTTGTATTGAGAGGTATTGTCGCTGTTTTTGTTATTATTAATTGGGAAGCACCGAGAATTATTCCAGTAGAATATTTGCAGTCGATTGCCTATTAATAAATGCATTATTGATAGATAACTACCTTCTGTGATTTGCCTGCAAATCACAGAAGATGAAAACCTATCAATACGGGATATTTTCACGAAAATACCAATTAATACTCCAGAATATCTGCACCAGAATATCTCCTGACCCTATACTCTGAAACCTGTAAGAACTGCATCAGATATTCAGAGACCAGACAGATATAAGCCTGAAATTATTTGGCTTCCAATAATTTCAGGAAAAACCTATCAATGCATCTGTTTTCAACAGGCAGCCACCTTCCGTGATTCACATGTTAATCACGGAAGGTGAAAAGCTATCAATAATCGATATTTCCACGGAATTACCACTTAATACATCCCCAAAAATGCGCCATAAAATACCGGACAATCTTTCCTGATACAGATTATCACTGCACCAGCTATACAGAGACAAAATAATCTGCCCCCGTCCCGGGTAATCTGCTATCTTCGCCAGCGTCCCGCCGCTCTACCTGTTCAGGACTGCGCCAGCTTCTGGCCCTTTGATGTTCGGCCCTTTCCGATCAGGCGCTGTTCCCCTTATTGCCCCTTAACCTTTATGGCCCTTTCCCTTTCTGGCGCAACCAGTTTATTTGGAAATGCTCCATGACAGTCTGCACCAGAATGTATTTTCACCACAGGATAACGATCACAAAGTGCAAAAAATAACATGAAGCACCGAAGATTCTTAATTCATATGAAGCAGGTTATTATGCCAAAAACCGTCGCAGCATTTTTATAAAATCATGAGGCATCCTGAGACCATATAATATATGTCACAGGATACGGAAAAACACAGAGAGAATTATTCAGATATAACCCTGTGCCAGAATTAATGTGATGCCCCGGTGAATTTACATTTTAAAATTTTCCCAGCCCTGTAGTATTGGTAAAAATGATTGAAACACCTGTTATTAACAGAGAGCATTTCGTGTGATTACAGGGGTAATCACTATAATATTCCGACAAACTATATTGGTTAAGCAGGAGAATCTGATCTGTTGATATTTATTCGTCATGCTGTAACGATATTTTCACAATATAAACCCGTTCGCCCCCTGCGCCAGATCCGGAACATAGGGTACGATAAATCGCTGTCGTTACGCAGTAACGTACTATTTTGCGACATTCATGAATTCAGTTATTCCTCCCTCCAGCGGTATCCATACACCTGTTTCACCCAGCGACCGCGACCGTCGCCATGACCCAGATCCGTCGCCGTCAGCGCCAGGGATTCCTTTTCGCTGAATCCCTGCGCCAGATAATGGCGGATCGCGTCCTGCGCCCAGGCATAGCGCAGGGAGTGAGGGGAAAATTCCCCCTTCAGCCCCACCTTAATGACCTGTTTGTGCCAGCTCTCCAGCGCCATTTTGAGATCAGGCTTGTCGATCAGCCTGCCATTGTGTCGATCCGCGACCAGTAAGGCCTTTTCCAGAGCCTTCCTGACTGCGCCAGTATCCAGAACTGTCGTATGGCGGGGACGCCCACCTTTGGTGCCAAACACCACTTTCAGCCGGGTTTCACCGCGGGAAATGGCTTTCAGCCACGTTTTCAGCGACTGTGAACTCTGTACCGCCTCCTGCGAACGCAGCCCCATCAGCCGCGCAATCTCCAGCGCTGCTGGCTGCGGCAGCACAAGGTGTGGTAAACGCCGCAATCCAACAACCAGTTCCTGCACAAATCGCCATTGCAAATACCAATACGGTGCCCTACACCCTAGGAGCGCTGGAATCGGCCCAAAGCGTTGCCGAACGTTTCGGTATTTCGGTGGCTGAGTTACGCAAACTCAACCAATTTCGTACGTTTGCTCGAGGTTTTGATAATGTCCGCCAGGGTGATGAACTGGATGTCCCGGCACAAGTTAGTGAAAAAAAATTAACCCCGCCGCCGGGTAATAGCAGTGACAACCTCGAGCAACAGATAGCCAGTACTTCACAGCAAATCGGGTCTCTGCTCGCCGAGGATATGAACAGCGAGCAAGCGGCAAATATGGCGCGTGGATGGGCCTCTTCTCAGGCTTCAGGCGCAATGACAGACTGGTTAAGCCGCTTCGGTACCGCAAGAATCACGCTGGGCGTGGATGAAGATTTTAGCCTGAAGAACTCCCAGTTCGATTTTCTCCATCCGTGGTATGAAACGCCTGATAATCTCTTTTTCAGTCAGCATACTCTCCATCGTACTGACGAGCGTACGCAGATTAACAACGGCTTGGGTTGGCGTCATTTCACTCCCACATGGATGTCGGGCATCAACTTCTTTTTCGACCACGATCTTAGCCGTTACCACTCCCGCGCCGGCATTGGCGCGGAGTACTGGCGCGACTATCTAAAATTAAGCAGTAACGGCTATTTGCGACTGACCAACTGGCGCAGCGCACCTGAACTGGACAACGATTATGAAGCACGCCCGGCCAATGGCTGGGATGTACGCGCAGAAGGCTGGCTACCCGCCTGGCTGCACCTTGGCGGTAAACTGGTCTATGAACAGTATTATGGCGATGAAGTAGCCCTGTTCGATAAAGACGATCGGCAAAGTAATCCTCATGCCATAACCGCTGGACTTAACTATACCCCCTTCCCGCTGATGACCTTCAGCGCGGAGCAACGCCAGGGTAAACAGGGCGAAAATGACACCCGTTTTGCCGTCGATTTTACCTGGCAACCTGGCAGCGCAATGCAGAAACAGCTTGACCCGAATGAAGTCGCTGCACGGCGTAGCCTTGCAGGCAGCCGTTATGATCTGGTGGATCGCAACAACAATATCGTTTTGGAATATCGCAAAAAAGAACTGGTTCGCCTGACCCTGACAGACCCCGTGACAGGGAAGTCAGGAGAAGTGAAATCACTGGTTTCGTCGCTACAAACCAAATATGCCCTGAAAGGCTATAACGTCGAAGCCACCGCTCTGGAAGCTGCCGGTGGTAAAGTGGTCACAACGGGTAAAGATATTCTGGTTACCCTGCCGCCGTACCGGTTCACCAGTACGCCAGAAACCGATAACACCTGGCCGATTGAAGTCACCGCTGAAGATGTCAAAGGCAATTTTTCGAATCGTGAACAGAGCATGGTAGTCGTTCAGGCACCTACGCTAAGCCAGAAAGATTCCTCGGTATCGTTAAGTACCCAGACGTTGAGCGCGGATTCCCATTCAACCGCCACACTGACTTTTATTGCTCATGATGCAGCAGGTAATCCTGTTCTCGGGCTGGTGCTCTCGACGCGTCACGAAGGTGTTCAGGACATCACCCTTTCTGACTGGAAAGATAATGGTGACGGAAGCTATACCCAAGTCCTGACCACAGGAGCGATGTCTGGCACGCTGACGCTGATGCCACAGCTGAATGGTGTGGATGCGGCTAAAGCCCCCGCCGTGGTTAATATCATTTCTGTTTCGTCATCCCGAACTCACTCGTCAATTAAGATTGATAAGGACAGTTATCTCTCCGGCAATCCTATCGAGGTGACGGTAGAACTGAGAGATGAAAATGACAAACCTGTTAAGGAGCAAAAACAGCAACTGAATACCGCAGTCAGCATCGACAACGTGAAACCTGGTGTCACTACAGACTGGAAAGAAACCGCTGATGGCGTCTATAAGGCAACCTATACCGCCTATACCAGAGGCAGTGGGCTTACTGCGAAGCTGTTAATGCAAAACTGGAATGAAGATTTGCATACCGCTGGATTTATCATCGACGCCAACCCGCAGTCAGCAAAAATTGCGACATTATCTGCCAGCAATAATGGTGTGCTCGCCAATGAGAATGCAGCAAACACCGTCTCGGTCAATGTCGCTGATGAAGGAAGCAACCCAATCAATGATCATACCGTCACGTTTGCGGTATTAAGCGGGTCGGCAACTTGCTTTAACAATCAAAACACCGCAAAAACGGATGTTAATGGTCTGGCGACTTTTGATCTGAAAAGTAGTAAGCAGGAAGACAACACGGTTGAAGTCACCCTTGAAAATGGCGTGAAACAAACGTTAATTGTCAGTTTTGTCGGCGACTCGAGTACCGCGCAGGTTGATCTGCAGAAGTCGAAAAATGAAGTGGTCGCTGACGGCAATGATAGCGCCACAATGACCGCGACAGTCCGGGATGCAAAAGGCAACCTGCTCAATGACGTCAAGGTCACTTTCAATGTTAATTCAGCAGAGGCGAAACTGAGCCAAACCGAAGTGAATAGCCACGACGGGATCGCCACAGCTACGCTGACCAGTTTGAAAAATGGTGATTATAGGGTTACGGACTCTGTGAGCTCTGGTTCCCAGGCTAATCAACAGGTGAATTTTATCGGTGATCAAAGTACTGCAGCCCTGACCCTCAGTGTGCCTTCAGGTGATATCACCGTCACCAACACAGCTCCGCAATATATGACTGCAACCTTGCAGGATAAAAATGGCAACCCACTAAAAGATAAAGAAATCACCTTCTCTGTGCCAAACGACGTCGCAAGTAAGTTCTCGATTAGCAACGGAGGAAAAGGCATGACGGATAGTAACGGGGTTGCAATCGCCTCCCTGACCGGCACGTTAGCGGGCACGCATATGATCATGGCTCGTCTGGCTAACAGCAATGTCAGCGATGCACAGCCAATGACGTTTGTGGCGGATAAAGACAGAGCGGTTGTCGTTTTGCAAACATCGAAAGCGGAAATCATTGGGAATGGCGTGGATGAGACAACTCTGACAGCAACAGTGAAAGATCCGTCGAATCATCCGGTGGCGGGGATAACGGTAAACTTCACCATGCCACAGGACGTTGCGGCAAACTTTACCCTTGAAAATAACGGTATTGCCATCACTCAGGCCAATGGGGAAGCGCATGTCACGCTGAAAGTTAAAAAAGCGGGCACGCATACGGTTACCGCAACGCTGGGTAATAACAATACCAGTGATTCGCAGCCGGTAACATTTGTGGCGGACAAAACCTCGGCTCAGGTTGTCCTGCAGATGTCAAAAGATGAGATCACAGGTAATGGCGTCGATAACGCAACGCTAACTGCAACGGTTAAAGATCAGTTCGACAATGAGGTGAATAATCTTCCGGTAACATTCAGCTCAGCCTCTTCAGGACTCACCCTGACCCCGGGAGTAAGTAATACCAATGAGTCTGGCATCGCGCAGACCACTCTCGCAGGCGTTGCCTTTGGTGAGCAGACGGTCACTGCATCACTGGCTAATAATGGTGCCAGCGACCAAAAAACTGTGCATTTTATTGGCGACACAGCGGCGGCAAAAATTATCGAGTTGACGGCTGTGCCAGACCTCATAATCGCCGGTACCCCGCAGAACAGCTCCGGCAGCGTCATCACCGCCACAATCGTTGATAATAATGGCTTTCCGGTAAAAGGTGTGACTGTGAGCTTTACCAGCAGAACAAAATCTGCCGAAATGACGAACGGCGGCCAAGCCGTGACGAACGAACAGGGTAAAGCTACCGTCACTTATACCAATACCCGCTCCTCGAGAGAAACAGGAGCGAGACCGGATACCATTGAAGCTAGCCTGGAAAATGGTAGCTCCACGCTTAGCACGTCCATACAAGTCGACGTTGATGCGTCTACGGCACATCTCACCTCGCTATATACACTTTATGACACACAATTGGCAGGCGACGATACCACTCTGTACATTACGGTGAATGATAATTACGGCAATGGTGTACCCCTGCATCAGGTAACCCTCAGCGTTTCGCCGAGTGAAGGCGTGACCCTCAGTAACAACGGTATAAATACTACCAACCACGACGGCTATTTATACGCAAGCATGACCGCTACAAAAGCCGGGGTTTATCAAGTGACGGCAACCCTCGACAATGGCGATTCGATGCAACAAACAGTGACCTATGTGCCGAACGTAGCGAATGCTGAAATCACGCTGGCAGCCTCGAAGGATCCGGTGATTGCCGACAATAACGATATCACGACACTAACAGCAACAGTCGCTGATACAGAGGGCAATGCGATAGCCAACACTGAGGTAACATTTACTCTGCCGGAAGATGTGAGGGCGAACTTCACGCTGAGCGATGGCGGTAAAGCGGTTACTGATGCCGATGGCAAAGCGAAAGTCACGCTGAAAGGTACAAAAGCAGGCGCTCATACTGTTACAGCATCGATGGCTGGCGGTAAGAGTGAGCAGTTGGTGGTGAACTTTATTGCGGATACACTCACTGCGCAGGTTAATCTTAACGTTACCGAGGACAATTTTATCGCTAATAACGTCGGGATGACCAGGCTGCAGGCAACAGTGACTGATGGAAACGGCAACCCGTTAGCCAATGAGGCGGTGACATTCACGCTACCGGCAGATGTGAGCGCAAGCTTTACTCTCGGACAAGGCGGTTCCGCCATTACTGATATCAACGGCAAGGCTGAAGTTACACTGAGCGGTACAAAATCCGGCACCTACCCCGTGACAGTTAGCGTGAACAATTATGGTGTCAGTGATACGAAACAGGTGACTTTGATTGCCGATGCTGGTACCGCAAAACTAGCCTCATTAACCTCTGTATACTCTTTCGTCGTCAGCACGACCGAGGGCGCGACCATGACTGCAAGCGTCACTGACGCTAACGGCAACCCGGTAGAAGGCATAAAAGTTAATTTCCGCGGAACCTCCGTCACGCTAAGCAGCACCAGCGTTGAAACGGATGATCGGGGTTTCGCTGAAATTCTTGTGACAAGCACCGAGGTCGGACTGAAAACAGTTTCAGCCTCTCTGGCAGATAAACCTACTGAAGTCATCTCGCGATTACTGAATGCAAAAGCAGATATTAATTCTGCAACGATTACCAGTCTGGAGATACCTGAAGGTCAGGTCATGGTCGCACAAGACGTAGCAGTTAAAGCTCACGTCAACGACCAGTTTGGCAATCCGATTCTTAATGAATCTGTAACATTCAGTGCAGAGCCACCAGAGCACATGACCATCAGCCAAAATATTGTCTCTACTGATACGCATGGTATAGCCGAGGTCACTATGACGCCCGAAAGAAACGGTTCGTATATGGTGAAAGCATCCCTGGCGAATGGATCCTCTTATGAGAAGGATCTGGTGGTAATCGATTAAAAACTGACACTCTCGGCGTCCAGCCCGCTTATCGGTGTCAATTCCCCAACAGGTGCAACTCTGACGGCAACGCTAACTTCTGCAAATGGCACTCCAGTGGAGGGTCAGGTCATCAACTTTAGCGTAACGCCAGAAGGTGCGACGTTAAGTGGCGGAAAAGTGGGAACCAACTCTTCAGGTCAGGCTCCAGTCGTTCTGACCAGCAATAAAGTCGGTACATATACGGTGACTGCATCGTTCCATAACGGCGTAACAATACAGACACAGACAACCGTGAAAGTCACTGGCAACTCAAGCACCGCCCATGTTGCTAGCTTTATCGCTGATCCATCGACTATCGCCGCCACCAACAGTGATTTAAGTACCTTAAAGGCAACGGTTGAGGATGGCAGTGGTAACCTGATCGAAGGTCTCACTGTGTACTTCGCCTTAAAAAGCGGCTCTGCCACATTAACGTCATTAACAGCGGTGACAGATCAAAACGGAATCGCGACAACAAGCGTGAGAGGAGCGATAACGGGGAGCGTCACGGTAAGCGCAGTCACGACCGCTGGTGGAATGCAAACAGTAGATATAACGCTGGTGGCAGGCCCGGCAGACGCCTCAAAGTCAGTCCTTAAGAACAATCGGTCATCATTGAAAGGAGACTTTACCGATAGTGCTGAGCTACATCTTGTTCTGCACGATATATCAGGCAATCCGATCAAAGTTTCTGAAGGGCTGGAATTTGTGCAATCAGGTACTAACGTGCCCTATATGAAAATTAGCGCAATTGATTACAGTCAAAATATCAACGGTGATTACAAAGCCACCATTACAGGCGGCGGAGAGGGTATCGCAACGCTGATCCCTGTATTGAATGGTGTTCATCAAGCTGGTCTGAGTACCACAATACAATTCACTCGCGCAGAAGACAAAATAATGAGCGGTACAGTATCAGTCAATGGTACTGACCTACCGACAACTACATTCCCTTCGCAGGGGTTCACCGGGGCGTATTATCAGTTGAATAATGACAACTTTGCCCCAGGAAAAACGGCGGCTGATTATGAGTTTTCAAGCTCTGCCTCCTGGGTCGATGTTGATGCTACCGGTAAAGTGACATTTAAAAATGTCGGCAGCAATTGGGAAAGGATTACGGCGACGCCAAAATCAGGAGGCCCTAGCTATGTATACGAAATCCGTGTGAAGAGTTGGTGGGTGAACTCCGGCGATGCTTTCATGATATACAGCCTTGCTGAAAATTTTTGCAGTAGCAATGGCTACACACTTCCCCGTGCAGACCATTTAAACCATAGTCGTTCCCGAGGCATCGGGTCACTGTACAGTGAATGGGGAGATATGGGGCATTACACGACTGAAGCTGGTTTTCAATCAAATATGTATTGGTCATCTAGTCCCGCAAACTCAAGCGAACAATACGTAGTTTCCCTGGCAACAGGTGATCAAAGCGTATTTGAAAAGCTTGGGTTTGCTTATGCGACATGTTATAAAAACCTGTGATTTTCCGTTATAATTTCTTAAAGAGTGCTCCATTCGGAGCACTCTTTTTTACATTCCCTCTATAGAGCTTGCCCTTCTCTCACAGAAAATGAATAAATAAAACTGCTGCACCGCAAGAATCGCGTTCGATGTGACTATGATCGTATCCGGTGAGTACAGCTTTGATCCAAAGGCTGGTTTTCTGTGATGATTGACCAGCCTCAGAGTATTGATGACACCACCGTTCATAACAGATCGGCATTACTATGCATAAGTACTGTCTCATATTCTCGCCAAAACACTTTTTAATGCCTTTGCGAATTCATCCAGACTTATATTGTCAATTTTTTGCCCAACGACGACTGACTCCGAAACATCGGCCATTGCGGGCCATCGCGTTTTGTAATCAGCATAAATTGCAACAACGGGAGTATTATAGGCACTTGCCATATGTAATATTGAGGTGTCAGGAGTTATTGCGATATAAGCATCTTTTATGATTGCTGCTGAACGTTTAATCGAGGGTGATAAGGATAAACGGTAGACATTATTATAACAATCCACTAATACCCTGGCTTTATCTTCCCCTTTTGGTCCATGAACGATCACTATTGGTATATCTGTTTCACTTTGAATTTTTGCTATTAGATTTTCTGCAATCGATAATGAAAATGTACGTTCCTGCGAGCTACCTTCTAAATTAAGCGCAATGTAAGATCCTAACGATCGCATTTCCTCGCGCACCTCATCGAGTACATCCTCACTTAGTGGCAATTCATATATTGGCCTGACTGCTGGAAAACCCGCCTCACGCATCATAAATGCCCATGTCATGGGTACAGGAGCCCGGAGATTCTGATCCATCCGGGACGCGTTCTTGCACAAAGGGGAGTAGCACTTCATGGTTAAACCAACAACCTGAAAATTCGTTTTTGCTTTTAACTGACTGATAAATATCATCGTTTTCAGGTTCTTTTTACGCATCGCCTCTATACAAAGATCCGGCGTACCGTATTGCTGTGTTATGTTCTTTGCTAAATCTTTTATTTCTTTTAATGTTGCGTGATCCTGCATAGTCATTGTGACTAATGTTAATTTAGTCTTTTCAAGTTTAAGTGCATTAAACACTTCTAAATTAATTGTCGACGTAACAATTAAAAGATGCTTAATTTTATGCAATTCAAGCGCCCGAATAACAGGAAAGATGGCCATAGCATCGCCAATCTGGTCGGGAATATGGATAACAACAAACTCTGTTTTTTCAATATTAAAATTATAAGCTTTATAATCGTAGTAACTAAATGCAATACGTCTCAACAATGATGCTAAAAACATACCTAACCTCGCCTCCCTACTGGTTATAATGCATTGCAGTCTATCAGACTCATCATGGCGCAATTTTGTGCATATGCGGACTTTTATGTTTCATATCTCGAACCTGTGGGTCCTCTGCTTAATCCTTAAACAACACCAGCAACTCCTGCGCTTTCATCTTCCAGCGAATTTTTCATGTTGCCGTTAATCGGCCATAAAATCATTTGCAGATGCGCTCTGTCGAGGTAGTCTCATAAGGTTCGTTTATAGATCGACGGCAATGTGAGTTACCTTTTCCATACTAATTATAAAAAGACAGTACAAACAGGATCATTATGGACTCCACGCTCATCTCCACTCGTCCCGATGAAGGGACGCTTTCGTTAAGTCGCGCCCGACGAGCTGCGTTAGGCAGTTTCGCTGGTGCCGTCGTCGACTGGTATGATTTTTTACTCTATGGCATTACCGCCGCACTGGTGTTTAATCGCGAGTTTTTCCCGCAAGTAAGCCCGGCGATGGGAACGCTCGCCGCATTTGCCACCTTTGGCGTCGGATTCCTTTTCCGTCCGCTCGGCGGTGTCATTTTCGGTCACTTTGGCGACCGACTGGGACGTAAGCGCATGTTAATGCTGACCGTCTGGATGATGGGCATCGCGACAGCCTTGATTGGTATTCTTCCTTCCTTCTCGACCATTGGGTGGTGGGCACCTATTTTACTGGTGACGCTGCGTGCCATTCAGGGATTTGCCGTCGGCGGCGAATGGGGAGGCGCGGCGTTGCTTTCCGTTGAAAGTGCACCGAAAAATAAAAAAGCCTTTTACAGTAGCGGTGTACAAGTTGGCTACGGTGTAGGTTTACTGCTTTCAACCGGACTGGTTTCATTGATCAGTATGATGACGACTGACGAACAGTTTTTAAGCTGGGGCTGGCGCATTCCTTTCCTGTTTAGCATCGTACTGGTACTGGGAGCATTGTGGGTGCGCAATGGCATGGAGGAGTCCGCGGAATTTGAACAACAGCAACATTATCAAGCTGCCGCGAAAAAACGCATCCCGGTTATCGAAGCGCTGTTACGACATCCCGGTGCTTTCCTGAAGATTATTGCGCTACGACTGTGCGAATTGCTGACGATGTACATCGTTACTGCCTTCGCACTTAATTATTCAACCCAGAATATGGGGTTACCGCGCGAACTTTTCCTCAATATTGGTTTGCTGGTAGGTGGATTAAGCTGCCTGACAATTCCCTGTTTTGCCTGGCTTGCCGATCGTTTTGGTCGCCGCAGGGTTTATATCACAGGCGCGTTAATCGGAACGTTGAGCGCATTTCCTTTCTTTATGGCGCTTGAAGCACAATCTATTTTCTGGATAGTTTTCTTCTCCATAATGCTGGCAAACATTGCGCATGACATGGTGGTGTGTGTGCAACAACCGATGTTTACCGAAATGTTTGGTGCCAGTTATCGCTATAGTGGCGCTGGAGTCGGTTATCAGGTTGCCAGTGTGGTTGGCGGTGGATTTACACCTTTTATTGCCGCTGCACTCATCACTTACTTTGCCGGGAACTGGCATAGCGTCGCCATTTATTTGCTGGCTGGATGCCTGATTTCCGCAATGACCGCTTTGTTGATGAAAGACAGTCAACGCGCTTGATAGCCTGGCGAAGATCATCCGATCTTCGCCTTACACTTTTGTTTCACATTTCTGTGACATACTATCGGATGTGCGGTAATTGTATGGAACAGGAGACACACATGAATAATAAGGGCTCCGGTCTGACCCCAGCTCAGGCACTGGATAAACTCGACGCGCTGTATGAGCAATCTGTAGTCGCATTACGCAACGCCATTGGCAACTATATTACAAGTGGCGAATTACCTGATGAAAACGCCCGCAAACAAGGTCTTTTTGTCTATCCATCACTGACCGTAACCTGGGACGGTAGCACAACCAATCCCCCCAAAACGCGCGCATTTGGTCGCTTTACCCACGCAGGCAGCTACACCACCACGATTACTCGCCCTACTCTCTTTCGTTCGTATCTTAATGAACAACTTACGTTGCTGTATCAGGATTATGGTGCGCATATCTCTGTGCAACCCTCGCAGCATGAAATCCCCTATCCTTATGTCATCGATGGCTCTGAATTGACACTTGATCGCTCAATGAGCGCTGGGTTAACTCGCTACTTCCCGACAACAGAACTGGCGCAAATAGGCGATGAAACTGCAGACGGCATTTATCATCCAACTGAATTCTCCCCGCTATCGCATTTTGATGCGCGCCGCGTCGATTTTTCCCTCGCACGGTTGCGCCATTATACCGGTACGCCAGTTGAACATTTTCAGCCGTTCGTCTTGTTTACCAACTACACACGTTATGTGGATGAATTCGTTCGTTGGGGATGCAGCCAGATCCTCGATCCTGATAGTCCCTACATTGCCCTTTCTTGTGCTGGCGGGAACTGGATCACCGCCGAAACCGAAGCGCCAGAAGAAGCCATTTCCGACCTTGCATGGAAAAAACACCAGATGCCAGCATGGCATTTAATTACCGCCGATGGTCAGGGTATTACTCTGGTGAATATTGGCGTGGGACCGTCCAATGCTAAAACCATCTGCGATCATCTGGCAGTGCTACGCCCGGATGTCTGGTTGATGATTGGTCACTGTGGCGGATTACGTGAAAGTCAGGCCATTGGCGATTATGTACTTGCACACGCTTATTTACGCGATGACCACGTTCTTGATGCGGTTCTGCCGCCCGATATTCCTATTCCGAGCATTGCTGAAGTGCAACGTGCGCTTTATGACGCCACCAAGCTGGTGAGTGGCAGGCCCGGTGAGGAAGTCAAACAGCGGCTACGTACAGGTACTGTGGTAACCACAGATGACAGGAACTGGGAATTACGTTACTCAGCTTCTGCACTTCGTTTTAACTTAAGCCGGGCCGTAGCAATTGATATGGAAAGTGCAACCATTGCCGCGCAAGGATATCGTTTCCGCGTGCCATACGGGACACTACTGTGTGTTTCAGATAAACCGTTGCATGGCGAGATTAAACTTCCCGGCCAGGCTAACCGTTTTTATGAAGGCGCTATTTCCGAACATCTGCAAATTGGCATTCGGGCGATCGATTTGCTGCGCGCAGAAGGCGACCGACTGCATTCGCGTAAATTACGAACCTTTAATGAGCCGCCGTTCCGATAATAAGTTCTGAACCTTCTCATCAGAAATAGATGTGAAGGATTAAGTAAGACATCTGGCAAATAGCCTGCAATCAACGCGGGCTGTTTGCTTCCTTGGGCAGATGCGAGTTTCATTATCGTCTTAATGATTTCCGCATATTAAAAGCATGTATGCTTTCAAAATATAATTATAAAAAATCCCGCCAACAACATTAGTTTTTATAAAACAAAATATAAGATTATGGCTTTAGAATATTTTTATTTCTAATAGACGAGATTTTTCCGGTTATGATATAATATGCTGATTTAACACATGTTAACGATTTACCAGTAATGTAAATAAATTTTCGAGGAGATCATTCCTGTGGGACGTAAATGGGCCAATATTGTTGCTAAAAAAACGGCTAAAGACGGTGCAACGTCTAAAATTTATGCAAAATTCGGTGTAGAAATCTATGCTGCTGCTAAACAAGGTGAACCCGATCCAGAATTAAACACATCTTTAAAATTCGTTATTGAACGTGCAAAGCAGGCACAAGTTCCAAAGCACGTTATTGATAAAGCAATTGATAAAGCCAAAGGCGGCGGAGATGAAACGTTCGTGCAGGGCCGTTATGAAGGCTTTGGTCCTAATGGCTCAATGATTATCGCCGAGACATTGACTTCAAATGTTAACCGTACGATTGCTAACGTTCGCACAATTTTCAATAAAAAAGGCGGCAATATCGGAGCGGCAGGTTCTGTCAGCTATATGTTTGACAATACGGGTGTGATTGTATTTAAAGGATCAGACCCTGACCATATTTTTGAAATTTTACTTGAAGCTGAAGTTGATGTTCGTGATGTGACTGAAGAAGAAGGTAACATTGTTATTTATACCGAACCTACTGACCTTCATAAAGGAATCGCGGCTCTAAAAGCAGCTGGAATCACTGAGTTCTCAACAACAGAATTAGAAATGATTGCGCAATCTGAAGTTGAGCTTTCCCCAGAAGATTTAGAAATCTTTGAAGGGCTTGTTGATGCCCTTGAAGATGACGACGATGTACAAAAAGTTTATCATAACGTCGCAAATCTCTAATTATATTTTAAAGAAATCTGTCTTTACGGCAGATTTCTTTAATCTCATATAACCCTTATAAAAAATATAATGTTCAACTCGTCATATTGATTATAAAAAATCCCCGTTCCCAGAGAAATAATATTTATTAAAATTCCAGTTCTTCTTTTTCTGATTACAGAAGGCAAAGTGGCAATTACGCATAGTTTCCCGATAAAGACGCGATAGCGACATCCCGCATAAGGCATTTTTCTCTTTATCTTTGTACGGTACTTCATGGAACAGAGTTTTTGACCTTGCGAATCGTGATGTCTGTTGGGGGGCAACTTGCTCACTGAAGCGTGAGACTCGATTAAGCGCACGAAACACAGAAATCAAAAAACCCGGTCACTTTTTTACAAGGTAACCGGGTAAAAATAATTTTTATTTTTTAACTGTTTTGAGACTCATAGAGATGTCTCAAAACTAAAATTTGGCTCCTCTGACTGGACTCGAACCAGTGACATACGGATTAACAGTCCGCCGTTCTACCGACTGAACTACAGAGGAATCGTGAGAACGAGGCGAATATTAGCGATGCCCACCCACAATGTCAAAGCCTGTTTTTTAAATTTGAAATCGTTTGCTGAAATAATCTGCATTTTGTCGTTTATTCCGACACAACTGGCTTTTTTTCACACTGTTGCGGCTCGGGTCGAGGGTATTTCCATAGCCAACGTCCAGTAACCATTCGCCAGTAAAACAGCACGGCCCGCACAGCCCAGTCGGCAAACATTCCCATCCAGACACCAACCACACCCCAGCCAAGCATGATTCCCAGCACATAACCGACTACAACCCGACAACCCCACATGCTCAACATCGAAACCCACATGGCGTAACGGGCATCACGAGCACCTTTAAATCCAGCGGGTAGCACCCATGAGGCGGACCAAATAGGCATAAATAAAGCATTTAGCCAAATCAGAATCACAACGACATGTTTAACCTGTGGATCCTGGGTGTAAAACGATGCCATAAGCCCGGCAAAGGGAGCCGTTAGCCAGGCGATGGCCGTTAATCCAAGAGTGGACAGCCAGAACACATGCCGCAACTGAATCTCTGCTTGCGCTATCTGCCCTACCCCCAACCTTCGGCCTGTAATGATCGTAGAAGCAGAGCCGAGCGCACTTCCGGGTAAGTTGATAAGAGCCGCAATTGAAAACGCGATAAAATTTCCGGCAATAACACTGGTCCCCATCCCGGCAACGAACATTTGGGTTAATAACCGACCACTGGTAAATAACACTGATTCGACACTAGCGGGAATACCAATCCCCATGACTTCCCAGATAATGCTAAAATTCAGCGGTTTAAAATAGCTCTTTAACGAAATCCTTAGCGCAGGATTAAAACCAATCGCCAGCACCCACAAAATTGCAACTGCGCCAATATAACGAGAAATGGTTAAACCCAGCCCTGCCCCGACAAATCCCAGTCCCGGCCAGGAGAAAAGGCCGTAAATCAATATGCCGCTAATAATAATATTAAGAATATTCAGGCTACCGTTAATCAGTAGCGGTATTTTCGTATTCCCTGCACCACGAAGTGCCCCGCTACCAATCAAAGTGATGGCAACTGCTGGATAACTGAGTACCGTCAGCTCCAGATAAGTCAACGCCAGTGCTTTAACTTCTGTCGTGGCATCACCCGCGACGAAATCAATAATTTGTTCGCCAAAATGATGAATAAGCGTTGCCAACAGTACGGCAAACAACGTCATGATCACCAATGACTGCCGCGTCGCCACCCTCGCTCGTCGTCGATCCCGCTTACCGAGACTAAATGCCACAACGACAGTAGTACCAAGATCGATAGCAGCAAAAAAAGCCATAATGACCATATTGAAGCTGTCCGCCAATCCCACGCCGGCCATCGCATCTTTTCCCAGCCAGCTGACCAGAAAAGTGCTCAGGACACCCATCAACAGGACACAGGCATTCTCCATGAAGATAGGAACAGCAAGCGGGGTTATCTCGCGCCAGAACAACACTTTGTAGCTCTTGCGTTTAGCGTGCCAGCGAGTGCCGTGAATAACCTGGCGTAAAGCAGAGGAGATATTCAAAGCCGACCTTAATTGCAGAAAGTGAAACCACATTTCAAATAATGAGGGAGAATCAGCAAAGCTGCAAAGATTTTCGCCAACAAATTGTCTGCAAATGCAACAAACTGTTGATAGAAACGGCAAACAGTTGGGAAATTTAAAAATCGGGTTTGACAAAAGATTTTTCGCCGTTAAGATGTGCCTCAACAGCGATTCCTCTGTAGTTCAGTCGGTAGAACGGCGGACTGTTAATCCGTATGTCACTGGTTCGAGTCCAGTCAGAGGAGCCAAATTTCTGAAAAGCCCGCTTTTATAGCGGGCTTTTTGCTATATCTGATAATCAATTTCCTCTTCACTGTTCTCCATCACCTGGCGCTTGATATCCTCAACTGACAGTCCTGCATTACAAAGTTCCAGAAAGCGCCAGACATAGTTACGTTGAAGTTGCCCTCGCTTCAGTCCCAACCATACAGTATTGGCATCGAAAAGATGCCGCGTATCCAGACGGATTAAATTCTCTTCCTCTTGTTCGCCGCTGGATTGTTCGGCAACTAATCCAATCCCCAGCCCAAGAGCAACATAGGTTTTAATGACATCAGAATCCTGCGCACTTAATACAATATCTGCCAGCAAACCTTTGCGGGCAAATGCGTCATCAATACGTGAGCGCCCCGTAATCCCCTGTCGGTAAGTGATTAACGGCCACTTCGCTATTGATTCCAGCGTCAACGGTGTAATTTGCGTCAAGGGATGATCGAGTGGAACAAGCAAACTATGGTGCCAACGAAACCACGGGAAGGCGACGAGCTGCGGGTCATTACTCAAACGCTCGCTGGCGATACCAATATCAGCTTCGCCATTTTGCAACAACGTCGCAATTTCCTGTGGCGTACCCTGGATTAGCTCCAGCCGAACCTCCGGGAAAAGTTCGCGAAAAGCTTTAATGACCTCAGGCAAGCTATAACGTGCCTGAGTATGCGTCGTTGCAATAGTGAGAACGCCAGACGTATCGTTGGTAAACAGGTCTGCAAGCCGACGAACATTACTGGCTTCATTCAGAATACGTTCTGCAATGACCAGTAATGCTTTGCCCGGTTCAGTCATGCCCAGCAGTCGCTTACCTCGTCGAACAAATATTTCGATGCCAAGTTCATCCTCCAGTTCCCGAATATGACGGCTGACGCCGGACTGTGAGGTAAAAAGCATATTCGCAACCTCTGTCAGGTTGTAATCCTGACGTGCAGCCTCGCGGATTATCTTTAGTTGTTGGAAATTCACGGTAAACTCCGGGCAGCTCAGATTTCCCGTTATTGTTAAAGTCTAATGCCCGGCATAACAAATAATAAAAACCCGCATCTTATTCCATCCCGATATAACGCTTAGCTCACCAATTGCCACTGCCTTTTTTCCATCACTGGAGAACTCATCACTGACATTAACAACTCTTTCACTGCCTGTGCCTGTGGCGATAAGTTCGCTCTGGCGGGTAAATTTAATGACAAAGAGAGACTCATGGAAGGCGTGGTAATGCGTGACATCCACCCATTTACTGCGCCACATAACGAACGCGCGGCCGATTCGGGTAATACTGCAACGCCCATGCCGCTGGCAATCGCTGCGGTAAGCGTGGCAATAGACTCAATTTCACCAATGACTTTTGCCGTGAGCCGCCGTAGGGAAAAAGCCTCATCAACACGAAGTCTAACAGCACTGTAATCACTGGGGAGAAAGAGGTTCATTTGCGCAATAGCATTAACATCAACGCTTTGCCCCGGGCAATCTTGAGTTCCTACCAGGAAAAGATCTTCTTTCAGCAAAGCCTGACTGGATACCCCAGCCACAGGGGAATGCTCATAAATCACCGCCATATCGAGTTGGTGATTTATCAGTTTTTCGTTAAGCACTGCACCACTATTTTCATGAAGATAGATAACGACCTCCGGGAATTCAGCGCGAACCGCCTGTAATAAGGGCATGGTGATGGATGACGCAGCGGTTCCTGGCGCAAAGCCAATCGAGACTTGCCCCGATAATGACTGACCAACGTTATGCACCGCCAGTTGGGCCTGCTCACACTGACGTAAAATGGCCCGCGCATGGGTATAGAGAATTTTTCCGGCGTCTGTTGGCGTAACGCCCCGTTTTGTGCGAATCAAAAGTTGTTGATTTAACTCACCTTCCAGTGTGGCAACCTGCTGGCTGAGCGCTGGTTGTGCGATATGCAATACTTCAGCAGCCTGAGTCAGGCTACCAATATCTACAATTTTTACGAAGTATTTCAGGCGTCTGAAGTTCATGTTGCCTCCGGTTTTTGAGAATCGGCCCAAGTGCCGCCATTACTTACAACCAGACTGCAAGATGCTTGCCAGTTTTATTTTGGCGTTGATGTACAAGCTAACCAACTGTCAAATAAGAGATTATGATAGATTCGTCATTGGCTCTTTTCACCAGCAGTCGCGTTCCCCTGCCCTATAAAAGGAGGGTATGCACCACGATGGTTCATTACCAATAAGATTGAAATCTCATCACTTTGTTGAAATTGACAGCAAACAAACAAAAAAATGCATTTCACCCTTTGACATCACCATGCACTGCCATTAATATGCGCCCCGTTCACACGATTCCTCTGTAGTTCAGTCGGTAGAACGGCGGACTGTTAATCCGTATGTCACTGGTTCGAGTCCAGTCAGAGGAGCCAAATTCAAAAAAGCCTGCTTTCGAGCAGGCTTTTTACTTTCTAATTACCAACGCTCTTAAAACATCTGTCTTGAACCAGAACTAATTTGCACAGGCATTCCCGATCGACGTTGCAACGCAGCATTTGCGCGATTTACATCAACTTCTTGCCCGTTGATAAACGCCCGCAAAGATGGGGTTACCGGCAATGGCACTTTTCGGTCAGACTCATATTCTGCACGATTGCGCGACAGCGGCTCATGAACTTCCAGCCACTTTGAACCATCCGGTTCCGTTGTGTATTTCACTGGCTGATCAATAATTTGTACACGAGTGCCTACAGGAACATTATCAAACAGATATTTGATATCGTCATTACGCAGACGAATACAGCCCTGACTTACACGGAGCCCAATACCAAAATTAGCATTGGTACCGTGGATGGCATACAACCTGCCAATATAAATCGCGTACAGCCCCATGGGGTTATCGGGCCCCGCAGGAACAAATGCGGGCAAACTCTCCCCTCGTTTCGCATATTCGCGCCGGGTGTTCGGCGTTGGCGTCCAGGTTGGTGCTTCTTGTTTACGTTCAACGGTAGTCACCCAGTTACGCGGGGTTTCTCGCCCAGCCTGGCCGATACCAATAGGAAAGACTTCCACTGTATTACTGTCTGGCGGATAGTAATAAAGACGCATTTCAGCGACGTTAACCACAATCCCTTTACGAACAGTGGCGGGCAAAATCAGTTGCTGCGGAATGGTGAGTTGTGAGCCAGGCTTCGGCAAAAAAACATCAGCGCCCGGATTCGCTTCCAGCATATTACTTAACCCTTGCCCGTATTGTGCGGCAAAAGTCTCCAGCGGCTGAGTATTGTGATCAGGAACAGTTACAGTAAGCGACTGCCCCACTAAACGGCTACCCTCTGGAGGTAATGGATAAGTTACCGCCAGGCTATTTTGGCTGGCAAAAAGCAGAGCAAATGAGCAAAAAATATTTACACGACGCATCATGTCCCTTTCCTAAGTCGCGAAAGCTATCCGTTAAGTATAGCTTTTATCAGACTTTTCGTTTTTAACTGTTCAAATCAGAAGTCGTATTCCCCGGTAGAACAATATTACTGGCAGCAAGTTCGCCCATGTTGTTATATATCGCACAGGCAGCTTCGATGATGGGCATCGCCAGAGCTGCGCCACTCCCCTCACCTAAACGCATCTCCATATTGAGATAAGGCTCCAGCCCCAAATGCGACAGCGCAATACGCGCCCCTTTTTCTGCCGACAGGTGAGAAGGAATGAGATACGGTTTGATTGCAGGAGACATCTGGCAGGCTGCGAGCGCGGCAGCATAAGAAAGAAATCCATCCAGCAACACGGGTAAACCGCAGGAAGCAGCGCCTAACATCACGCCAGCCATTCCGACCAAATCAAATCCACCCACTTTTGCCAGGACATCAACGCCATCCTGCGGATTTGGTTGATTCAACGTAATCGCCCGGCGCACAACATCAATTTTATTAGCCAGTTTATCTGTCGGCAGGTTTGCGCCAATCCCAACCACTTCTTCAGGATCCCGGCCAGTGATTGTGCTGACTATTGCCGCTGCCGGTGTCGTGTTTGCCATCCCCAGTTCACCTACACCAAACAGCGTGACACCGTTTTTTGCCAGCTCCCGCGTATAACATATGACGTCCAAAAGCAACTTTTCAGCCTGACGGCGACTCATTGCCGGAGCTGAAGCAATATTGCCGCTACCTCGTGCGACACGCATGTTGATAAGCCCGGGGATAGGCTCAGCACTATCAATACCAACATCAACTACGTGGACGTTAGCGCCCGCTTGTGCTGCCAGCACACACACGCCGGTTGTTCCGCGGGTCATATTTTCAGCCTGAATGGCTGTCACTTCTTTTGGGGAAATAGCGACCCCTTCCTCCCAGACGCCGTGATCGGCACACATAACCAGTACCGCTTTTTTGCCCACATGCGGTATGCCATTCAACCCCGGCATTCCCGCCAGTTGTATGGCAAGCGCCTCCAGCCTTCCCAGGCTACCAACAGGTTTGAGTAACCCGTCAATATGCCGTTGTGCACGCGACATAGCGGCAGGATCGATAGCAGGGATCGTATTCAGTAAATCGGCAAGTGTTTGCATGTCACGTCTCTTTATAGCAGTGCCAGCAGGAAGACCAGTTCACCAAGCTCTATAGCAGCTCCCAGCGTATCGCCGGTTTGCCCGCCCAGCGTACGTTTGAGAAGCTGACCGAGGATGAAAATCGCCACCATCGTCACCACCATAGCAGCCACACCATGCATACCCGGCAATAATACGGCAGCAAAAATAGCGGCTAAGCCGAGTGTGACGCAGGTTTGTCGCCCATCAATTTTGCCAATGAACACATTGCCAAGCCCTTCTTCCCGCGCATAACGATGACGATACATCAATAATGCGGCAGTCCCGCGGCTGACCGCACATGCTGCCGCCAGCGATGCAAGGATCGGTTCGCCACGCAGAGCCAACTCGCTTAATACCAGAATCTTTGCCAGTACAACAAAAATCAATGCCAGACCGCCATGGGTGCCTAAACGGCTATCACGCATGATTTCCAACATGCGATCGCGGCTACGTGCAGAAAATACGCCATCACAGGTATCGGCGAGGCCGTCCAGGTGGAATCCCCCGGTCATCAGCGCCAGCACAAGTACGCTAAACAGTGCCGCCAGTGGTACGCCACACCATGCCTGCAGCACCATGAAGACCAGCCCGCTAATCGCGCCAAGCAATAATCCAATTAAAGGAAAAGTAATAATACCGCGAGAATAATGCTCGAAATCCAGTCCCTGGGACCAGCGACGCGGTACAGGCAGACGCGTAATAAATGAGAGCATCGCCCAAAATAATTTACTCATTTGATTTTTACTCCAATACCCGAAACCACCAGCCATACTTCATTTGCCGCAGCGGCCAACTGCTGATTTACCCGCCCGGCAATATCACGAAAATGTCGTGCCAGACGACTCTCCGGCACAATCCCCATTCCCAATTCGTTAGTCACTAATACAACCTTTGCGGGGCAACGTTGGCAGGCAGCAATCAACGACTGAATCTCAGCATTAATCGCCTGTTCCATCGCCTGATAATCCCATTCATCAGGGTCTTTATCGCCGCCATAATCAAACAACAGATTAGTCACCATTGTGGTAACGCATTCCAGCAACACAACCTCATTCGGGTTAATGTCTGCATGAATTAATTCATCAAGATGTTGCCAGCGCTCCACTGTGCGCCAGTGCTCCGGGCGGCCTTGCCGATGATGTTCTATCCGTGCAGCCATCTCATCATCAAGGATTTGCGAGGTAGCGATATACAGAACCTGTGAAGAGTCCCCAATAAGCGCCTCTGCGTGGCGACTCTTCCCGCTCCGTGCGCCCCCCGTCACCAAAATCATCATACCGACTCCTGATTCAAATGTATGATGGTATTCATTGAACAGAACAATGGATCCCCCACCGTTGCTGACCGCAAAACATTTACGCGATTAATACTGCGCGTAATATAATTAAAAATCCAGCATTCTCAATCCATTACGAAATAAGATGGCATTACGGAATAGCCAGACTTTCTCGTGTTAACGTCCGACAAAATGCGTCATTGACAGCGGTTTCTGTGGATTGACACATTTCATTCAGATAATGAATTAATGCTACTGCCGGACCAACCAGCAAACGGGCATTGTGTTCTGAAATCCAGGCTATTGATTCAACGTCAGCGACAGATCTGCGCTGTAAAAGAACTTGTAAAACAACGCAATAGAATTATCCGGAATGGTGGCGACTATGCACTAGGGAAGGTGCGAACAAGTTCCTGATATGAGATCATCATATTCATCCGGAGCGCATC
>OGZJ01000033.1_pt1 | contig 41892 bp, 36 predicted proteins | sample 1576831 | NCBI WGS metagenome assembly OGZJ01 (sample SAMEA3541518, study PRJEB24748) | human gut metagenome | biome: human gut; feature: human-associated habitat; material: faeces | place: China | collected 2012
GCGACGATCATTGACGTTGGTGGCGAGTCCACGCGCCCAGGGGCGGCGGAAGTTAGCGTTGAAGAAGAGTTGCAACGTGTTATTCCTGTGGTTGAGGCAATTGCTCAACGCTTCGAAGTCTGGATCTCGGTAGATACATCCAAACCAGAAGTCATCCGTGAGTCAGCGAAAGTTGGCGCTCACATTATTAATGATATCCGCTCCCTTTCCGAACCTGGCGCTCTGGAGGCGGCTGCAGAAACCGGTTTACCGGTTTGTCTGATGCATATGCAGGGAAATCCAAAAACCATGCAGGAAGCTCCGAAGTATGACGATGTCTTTGCAGAAGTGAATCGCTACTTTATTGAGCAAATAGCACGTTGCGAGCAGGCGGGTATCGCAAAAGAGAAATTGTTGCTCGACCCCGGATTCGGTTTCGGTAAAAATCTCTCCCATAACTATTCATTACTGGCGCGCCTGGCTGAATTTCACCATTTCAACCTGCCGCTGTTGGTAGGTATGTCACGAAAATCGATGATTGGGCAGCTGCTGAACGTGGGGCCGTCCGAGCGCCTGAGCGGTAGTCTGGCCTGTGCGGTCATTGCCGCAATGCAAGGCGCGCACATTATTCGTGTTCATGACGTCAAAGAAACCGTAGAAGCGATGCGGGTGGTGGAAGCCACTCTGTCTGCAAAGGAAAACAAACGCTATGAGTAATCGTAAATATTTCGGTACCGATGGGATTCGTGGTCGTGTAGGGGATGCGCCGATCACACCTGATTTTGTGCTTAAGCTGGGTTGGGCCGCGGGTAAAGTGCTGGCGCGCCACGGCTCCCGTAAGATCATTATTGGTAAAGACACGCGTATTTCTGGCTATATGCTGGAGTCAGCACTGGAAGCGGGTCTGGCGGCAGCGGGCCTTTCCGCACTCTTCACTGGCCCGATGCCAACACCGGCCGTGGCTTATCTGACGCGTACCTTCCGCGCAGAGGCCGGAATTGTGATATCTGCATCGCATAACCCGTTCTACGATAATGGCATTAAATTCTTCTCTATCGACGGCACCAAACTGCCGGATGCGGTAGAAGAGGCCATCGAAGCGGAAATGGAAAAGGAGATCAGCTGCGTTGATTCGGCAGAACTGGGTAAAGCCAGCCGTATCGTTGATGCCGCGGGTCGCTATATCGAGTTTTGCAAAGCCACGTTCCCGAACGAACTTAGCCTCAGTGAACTGAAGATTGTGGTGGATTGTGCAAACGGTGCGACTTATCACATCGCGCCGAACGTGCTGCGCGAACTGGGGGCGAACGTTATCGCTATCGGTTGTGAGCCAAACGGTGTAAACATCAATGCCGAAGTGGGGGCTACCGACGTTCGCGCGCTCCAGGCTCGTGTGCTGGCTGAAAAAGCGGATCTCGGTATTGCCTTCGACGGCGATGGCGATCGCGTGATTATGGTTGACCATGAAGGCAATAAAGTCGATGGCGATCAGATCATGTATATCATCGCGCGTGAAGGTCTTCGTCAGGGCCAGCTGCGTGGTGGCGCTGTGGGTACATTGATGAGCAACATGGGGCTTGAACTGGCGCTGAAACAGTTAGGAATTCCATTTGCGCGCGCGAAAGTGGGTGACCGCTACGTACTGGAAAAAATGCAGGAGAAAGGCTGGCGTATCGGTGCAGAGAATTCCGGTCATGTGATCCTGCTGGATAAAACTACTACCGGTGACGGCATCGTTGCTGGCTTGCAGGTGCTGGCGGCTATGGCACGTAACCATATGAGCCTGCACGACCTTTGCAGCGGCATGAAAATGTTCCCGCAGATTCTGGTTAACGTACGTTACACCGCAGGTAGCGGCGATCCACTTGAGCATGAGTCAGTTAAAGCCGTGACCGCAGAGGTTGAAGCTGCGCTGGGCAACCGTGGACGCGTGTTGCTGCGTAAATCCGGCACCGAACCGTTAATTCGCGTGATGGTGGAAGGCGAAGACGAAGCGCAGGTGACTGAATTTGCACACCGCATCGCCGATGCAGTAAAAGCCGTTTAAAGCGTTAGATAACTGGCTAAAAAGGCGGCGATTGTCGCCTTTTTTCTCAGCGAACACATCGGTTTTGCTGTTTTTTTCCGCAGTTGATACAATGCGATAAAATTGCCCTTGCGAAGGTCATTCGCTTTGGTTAGTATTCACACCCGCTTCAGTGGGAAAGATTAAAAACTCCCGCTTTATTGGTTGAAGCATTGGTACGCGGCAACTCCGCAAGGAACAGGTTGATTATGTACGAAGCTCTTTTAGTAGTTTTCCTTATTGTGGCAATTGGCCTTGTTGGTCTGATCATGCTGCAGCAAGGTAAAGGCGCTGATATGGGAGCCTCCTTCGGAGCAGGCGCTTCCGCTACGCTGTTTGGTTCAAGTGGTTCTGGTAACTTCATGACCCGCATGACGGCGCTGCTGGCAACGTTATTCTTCATCATCAGTCTGGTGCTGGGTAACATCAATAGCAACAAAACCAATAAAGGTAGCGAATGGGAAAATCTGAGTGCACCGGTGAAAACCGAACAAACTCAACCAGCTGCTCCGGCTAAGCCGACCAGCGATATCCCGAACTAAAAAGTAGTATCCGTGCCGAGGTGGTGGAATTGGTAGACACGCTACCTTGAGGTGGTAGTGCCCAATAGGGCTTACGGGTTCAAGTCCCGTCCTCGGTACCAAATTCCAGAAAAGAGACGCTGAAAAGCGTCTTTTTTCGTTTTGGTCCTGGTCTGAGGAATGGTTGTCAGGTATCTGTATCTCGTCCAGTTGCTTTACTCGTAGCTGGTACCTTGAAACGATGGTGCCGGTACGCCTTAGTTATAAACTTTTCCCTTCTGCTGACATAATTGGCACTTTATTGTGTCAACTCCAGTTCCGGTACGAATACGGATATGTTTACTTCTCGATAAACCATCCTGCTCCTGTCAGTATAACTACTGATGGCTACGTTCTGCGTAATGTTTAGAGACGCATTGATAATGTTATTTAATTACTGAGAACGCAATGGCCGCATCATTTAAAAAGAAAAAACTAACAGTGTTTCGGTCTGATATGGATCAGAGTTGAAAAACATGTCTGATATAAAATTGAACATTGTTGATAATTGTTTATATTGGTTGTGAACTTGGATTTCTGGATGACAGTATTCAACAAATTTGCTAGAAGTTTTAAATCTCATTGGTTGTTGTATCTTTGTGTTATTGTTTTTGGTATTACGAACTTAGTCGCCTCTTCCGGCGCGCATATGGTTCAGCGCTTGCTGTTCTTCGTTCTGACCATCCTGGTTGTAAAACGTATATCATCCCTTCCGCTTCGCCTGCTTGTTGCCGCACCATTTGTGTTACTGACTGCGGCAGACATGAGTATTAGCCTCTATTCATGGTGTACCTTTGGTACAACTTTCAATGATGGATTTGCGATTAGTGTGCTCCAGAGTGATCCGGATGAAGTTGTCAAAATGCTGGGGATGTATATCCCTTATCTATGTGCCTTTGCTTTTTTATCCCTTCTTTTTTTGGCAGTAATAATAAAATATGATGTTTCCTTGCCGACAAAAAAAGTGACAGGAATATTATTGCTGATTGTCATTTCGGGCAGTTTATTTTTCGCTTGTCAATTTGCTTATAAAGATGCAAAAAATAAAAAAGCGTTCAGTCCATATATACTAGCGTCGCGATTTGCTACCTATACGCCGTTTTTCAATCTCAACTATTTTGCTTTAGCAGCGAAAGAGCATCAAAGATTACTCTCAATTGCAAACACGGTGCCGTATTTTCAATTATCAGTCAGGGATACAGGTATTGATACCTACGTGTTGATTGTGGGGGAGTCTGTACGTGTCGACAATATGTCTTTGTATGGATATACACGCTCTACGACACCGCAAGTTGAAGCACAAAGAAAACAGATCAAACTGTTTAATCAAGCAATAAGCGGCGCACCTTACACTGCGCTGTCGGTTCCCCTTTCTTTAACTGCTGATTCTGTTTTGAGTCATGACATTCATAATTACCCCGACAACATTATTAATATGGCTAATCAAGCAGGATTTCAGACTTTCTGGCTAAGCTCGCAATCCGCTTTTCGGCAGAATGGTACAGCAGTTACCAGTATCGCCATGCGCGCCATGGAAACAGTTTATGTCAGAGGATTTGATGAATTGTTGTTGCCGCATTTATCGCAAGCATTACAGCAAAATACGCAGCAAAAGAAACTGATTGTTCTTCATTTAAATGGAAGCCATGAACCGGCTTGTAGCGCCTATCCGCAATCCAGCGCCGTGTTTCAACCGCAGGACGATCAGGATGCCTGCTATGACAACTCCATTCATTACACAGATAGTTTGCTAGGTCAGGTTTTTGAATTATTAAAAGATCGCCGCGCCTCGGTCATGTATTTTGCCGACCACGGCCTGGAACGTGACCCTACGAAGAAGAACGTCTATTTTCATGGAGGCAGGGAGGCTAGCCAGCAGGCATATCATGTCCCGATGTTTATCTGGTATAGCCCCGTTCTTGGGGATGGCGTGGATCGCACAACGGAAAACAACATCTTTTCGACAGCTTACAATAATTACCTTATTAATGCGTGGATGGGGGTAACAAAGCCGGAACAGCCGCAAACGCTTGAGGAAGTGATTGCACACTATAAAGGAGACTCACGGGTTGTGGATGCAAACCATGATGTTTTCGATTATGTGATGCTCAGAAAGGAGTTTACAGAGGATAAGCAAGGTAACCCCACCCCTGAAGGGCAGGGTTGATGTCGAATTACTGGCCTTTGTTTTCCAGATTCTCCACCTGCGGCACGCCTGAAGCGGCAGAGGAGGAAAGCAGGCCAGTTTTGGCATAACCGAAAAGTTTCTCGCGGGTATCAGTGATATCCAGGTTACGCATGGTCAATTGACCAATACGATCATCTGGCGAGAACACCGAGTCGCCTTTTTCCATCGTCAGACGCTCTGGCTTGTAGGTCAGGTTCTCTGAGACGGTATTCAGGATTGAATAATCGTTCCCACGGCGCAGCTCCAGGGTAACTTCACCAGTGATCTGGCTGGCAACCCAGCGTTGCAGAGAGTCACGCAGCATCAGCGCCTGGGAGTCAAACCAACGCCCCTGGTACAGCAGACGGCCCAACTGACGACCATGCGCGTGATACTGCTCAATGGTGTCTTCGTTGTGAATACCGGTCAACAGGCGTTCATACGCAATGTGCAGCAGTGCCATCCCCGGAGCTTCGTAAATACCACGGCTTTTCGCTTCTATGATACGGTTTTCAATCTGGTCGCTCATGCCCAGGCCGTGACGACCGCCGATGCGGTTAGCTTCCAGCATCATTTCTACGTCGTCGCTAAAGGTTTTACCGTTCAGCGCCACCGGATGACCTTGCTCAAAGCGTACTGTGACTTCTTCTGCCGGGATCTTCACGCTCTCATCCCAGAATTTCACGCCCATAATCGGGTTGACGATTTTGACGCTGGAGTGGAGGTATTCCAGATCCTTCGCTTCATGCGTTGCACCAAGCATGTTGGAGTCTGTGGAGTAGGCTTTTTCGACAGACATTTTGTAGTCGAAACCGCAGGCAATCATAAATTCAGACATCTCATGACGGCCGCCCAGTTCATCAATAAAGTCAGTATCAAGCCACGGTTTGTAAATCTGCAGTTCAGCATTGGTCAGCAGACCATAACGATAGAAACGTTCGATATCGTTTCCTTTATAGGTGCTACCGTCACCCCAGATATTCACGCCATCTTCTTTCATCGCAGCAACCAGCATGGTACCAGTCACGGCGCGGCCCAGCGGCGTCGTGTTGAAATAGGTCAGGCCGCCGGTGGTGTTATGAAATGCGCCACACTGAATAGCGGCAATACCTTCGGCCACCAGTTGTTTGCGGCAGTCGATCAGACGTGCGTTCTCCGCGCCGTATTCCATGGCACGACGAGGGATCGCATCATAATCCTCTTCGTCTGGCTGGCCCAGGTTTGCAGTATATGCATAAGGAACCGCTCCCTTTTGTCGCATCCACAGCAGTGCGGCACTGGTGTCCAGACCGCCAGAAAAAGCGATACCAATACGTTGACCTACCGGGAGATGCTTGAGAATCGTCGTCATAAAATAACACCCTGCTTAATTAACTGATGATGAGCCTGGATTTCCGCTCTCACTGAATTTTTATGCAAAATAAATGAGTTTTCATTTAATCATCTTTTATCGGAGACAGGAAGAGTTTAGTGTGTTTTTTGTAAAATAATGCGCTTAAGGGAGAGCAGGAGAAGGCAAAAGTATTCAACAAATGAAAGTGAACTGGATATTCATTCACATGATTAGCAATAAACGTTGACAAAATGTGGCGTGGATCACTATAATGCCTGCAGATTTTACGTCCCGTCTCGGTACACCAAATCCCAGCAGTATTTGCATTTTTTACCCAAAACGAGTAGAATTTGCCACGTTTCAGGCGCGGGGTGGAGCAGCCTGGTAGCTCGTCGGGCTCATAACCCGAAGGTCGTCGGTTCAAATCCGGCCCCCGCAACCACTTTCCCTTAGAGTTCTTTTTCAAATATACTGTGAAGACTTCGGCCTTCGTAGTGGGATTTGAAAAAATCCTTCTGGAAAGTGCTCCAGACCGCAGTTGCGGTTATAGGGTTCAGTTATATAAAGCCCCGATTTATCGGGGTTTTTTGTTATCTGACTACAGAATAACTGGGCTTTAGGCCCTTTTTTTATGTCTTGGGGGTGGGCTTGTCCACATTAGAGCAAAAATTAACAGAGATGATTACTGCGCCAGTTGAGGCCCTGGGTTTTGAACTGGTTGGCATCGAATTTATTCGCGGTCGCACATCCACACTGCGCATCTATATTGATAGTGAAGATGGCATCAATGTTGATGATTGTGCTGATGTGAGCCACCAGGTAAGTGCTGTGCTGGATGTTGAAGATCCCATCACCGTTGCTTATAACCTGGAAGTCTCCTCACCGGGTCTCGATCGCCCACTGTTCACGGCTGAACACTACGCCCGTTTTGTCGGAGAAGAGGTGACTCTGGTTCTCCGTATGGCGGTACAAAACCGTCGTAAATGGCAGGGCGTTATCAAAGCGGTAGACGGTGAAATGATCACAGTTACCGTCGAAGGTAAAGATGAAGTGTTCGCGCTGAGTAATATCCAGAAGGCGAACCTGGTTCCCCACTTTTAATAGTCTGGATGAGGTGAAAAGCCCGCGATGAACAAAGAAATTTTGGCTGTAGTTGAAGCCGTATCCAATGAAAAGGCGCTACCTCGCGAGAAGATTTTCGAAGCATTGGAAAGCGCGCTGGCGACAGCAACAAAGAAAAAATATGAACAAGAGATCGACGTCCGCGTACAGATCGATCGCAAAAGCGGTGATTTTGACACCTTCCGTCGCTGGTTAGTTGTTGATGAAGTCACCCAGCCGACCAAGGAAATCACCCTTGAAGCCGCACGTTATGAAGATGAAAGCCTGAACCTGGGCGATTACGTTGAAGATCAGATTGAGTCTGTTACCTTTGACCGTATCACTACCCAGACGGCAAAACAGGTTATCGTGCAGAAAGTGCGTGAAGCCGAACGTGCGATGGTGGTTGATCAGTTCCGTGAACACGAAGGTGAAATCATCACCGGCGTGGTGAAAAAAGTAAACCGCGACAACATCTCTCTGGATCTGGGCAACAACGCTGAAGCCGTGATCCTGCGTGAAGATATGCTGCCGCGTGAAAACTTCCGCCCTGGCGACCGCGTTCGTGGCGTGCTTTATTCCGTTCGCCCGGAAGCGCGTGGCGCGCAACTGTTCGTCACTCGTTCCAAGCCGGAAATGCTGATCGAACTGTTCCGTATTGAAGTGCCAGAAATCGGCGAAGAAGTGATTGAAATTAAAGCAGCGGCTCGCGATCCGGGTTCTCGTGCGAAAATCGCGGTGAAAACCAACGATAAACGTATCGATCCGGTAGGTGCTTGCGTAGGTATGCGTGGCGCGCGTGTTCAGGCGGTGTCTACTGAACTGGGTGGCGAGCGTATCGATATCGTCCTGTGGGATGATAACCCGGCGCAGTTCGTGATTAACGCAATGGCACCGGCAGACGTTGCTTCTATCGTGGTGGATGAAGATAAACACACCATGGATATCGCCGTTGAAGCCGGTAACCTGGCGCAGGCGATTGGCCGTAACGGTCAGAACGTGCGTCTGGCTTCGCAGCTGAGCGGTTGGGAACTCAACGTGATGACCGTTGACGACCTGCAGGCTAAGCATCAGGCGGAAGCGCACGCAGCGATCGACACCTTCACCAAATATCTCGACATCGACGAAGACTTCGCGACTGTTCTGGTAGAAGAAGGCTTCTCGACGCTGGAAGAACTGGCCTATGTGCCGATGAAAGAGCTGTTGGAAATCGAAGGCCTTGATGAGCCGACCGTTGAAGCACTGCGCGAGCGTGCTAAAAATGCACTGGCCACCATTGCACAGGCCCAGGAAGAAAGCCTCGGTGATAACAAACCGGCTGACGATCTGCTGAACCTTGAAGGGGTAGATCGTGATTTGGCATTCAAACTGGCCGCCCGTGGCGTTTGTACGCTGGAAGATCTCGCCGAACAGGGCATTGATGATCTGGCTGATATCGAAGGGTTGACCGACGAAAAAGCCGGAGCACTGATTATGGCTGCCCGTAATATTTGCTGGTTCGGTGACGAAGCGTAATAAACTGTAGCAGGAAGGAACAGCATGACAGATGTAACGATTAAAACGCTGGCCGCAGAGCGACAGACCTCCGTGGAACGCCTGGTACAGCAATTTGCTGATGCAGGTATCCGGAAGTCTGCTGACGACTCTGTGTCTGCACAAGAGAAACAGACTTTGATTGACCACCTGAATCAGAAAAATTCAGGCCCGGACAAATTGACGCTGCAACGTAAAACACGCAGCACCCTTAACATTCCTGGTACCGGTGGAAAAAGCAAATCGGTACAAATCGAAGTCCGCAAGAAACGCACCTTTGTGAAACGCGATCCGCAAGAGGCTGAACGCCTTGCAGCGGAAGAGCAAGCGCAGCGTGAAGCGGAAGAGCAAGCCCGTCGTGAGGCAGAAGAATCGGCTAAACGCGAGGCGCAACAAAAAGCTGAACGTGAGGCCGCAGAACAAGCTAAGCGTGAAGCTGCTGAACAAGCGAAACGTGAAGCTGCGGAAAAAGACAAAGTGAGCAATCAACAAGACGATATGACTAAAAACGCCCAGGCTGAAAAAGCCCGCCGTGAGCAGGAAGCTGCAGAGCTCAAGCGTAAAGCTGAAGAAGAAGCGCGTCGTAAACTCGAAGAAGAAGCACGTCGCGTTGCTGAAGAAGCACGTCGTATGGCGGAAGAAAACAAATGGACTGATAACGCGGAACCGACTGAAGATTCCAGCGATTATCACGTCACTACTTCTCAACATGCTCGCCAGGCAGAAGACGAAAGCGATCGTGAAGTCGAAGGCGGCCGTGGCCGTGGTCGTAACGCGAAAGCAGCGCGTCCGAAGAAAGGCAACAAACACGCTGAATCAAAAGCTGATCGTGAAGAAGCACGCGCAGCAGTACGTGGCGGTAAAGGCGGAAAACGTAAAGGTTCTTCGCTGCAGCAAGGCTTCCAGAAGCCTGCTCAGGCCGTTAACCGTGACGTTGTGATCGGCGAAACTATCACCGTTGGCGAACTGGCGAACAAGATGGCGGTTAAAGGCTCTCAGGTCATCAAAGCGATGATGAAACTGGGCGCAATGGCAACCATCAACCAGGTTATCGATCAGGAAACCGCACAGCTGGTTGCTGAAGAGATGGGCCATAAAGTTATCCTGCGTCGTGAAAACGAGCTGGAAGAGGCGGTAATGAGCGACCGTGACACGGGTGCTGCGGCTGAACCGCGCGCGCCGGTTGTGACCATCATGGGTCACGTTGACCACGGTAAAACCTCTTTGCTGGACTACATTCGTTCAACGAAAGTGGCCTCTGGCGAAGCGGGCGGCATTACCCAGCACATTGGTGCATACCACGTTGAAACTGAAAACGGCATGATCACCTTCCTGGACACCCCGGGGCACGCCGCGTTTACTTCAATGCGTGCTCGTGGTGCGCAGGCAACGGACATCGTAGTCCTGGTTGTTGCTGCCGACGACGGTGTGATGCCGCAGACCATCGAAGCAATCCAGCACGCGAAAGCGGCGCAGGTACCGGTGGTGGTTGCAGTGAACAAGATCGATAAACCAGAAGCTGATCCGGATCGCGTTAAGAACGAACTCTCCCAGTACGGCATCCTGCCGGAAGAGTGGGGCGGTGAAAGCCAGTTCGTACACGTATCTGCGAAAGCGGGTACCGGTATCGATGAACTGCTGGACGCTATCCTGCTGCAGGCGGAAGTTCTGGAGCTGAAAGCGGTACGTAAAGGTATGGCGAGCGGTGCGGTTATCGAATCCTTCCTCGATAAAGGTCGTGGTCCGGTTGCTACCGTTCTGGTACGTGAAGGTACTCTGCACAAGGGCGATATCGTTCTGTGTGGCTTCGAATACGGTCGTGTTCGTGCGATGCGTAACGAACTGGGTCAGGAAGTGCTGGAAGCGGGTCCGTCCATTCCGGTGGAAATCCTCGGCCTGTCCGGCGTACCGGCTGCGGGTGATGAAGTTACCGTTGTACGTGACGAGAAGAAAGCGCGTGAAGTTGCACTCTATCGTCAGGGTAAATTCCGCGAAGTTAAACTGGCGCGTCAGCAGAAATCTAAACTCGAGAACATGTTCGCCAACATGACCGAAGGCGAAGTTCACGAAGTGAATATCGTCCTGAAGGCAGACGTACAGGGTTCTGTCGAAGCGATCTCCGACTCCTTGCTGAAACTGTCTACTGACGAAGTTAAAGTGAAGATCATCGGTTCTGGCGTAGGTGGTATCACCGAAACCGACGCCACCCTGGCTGCGGCGTCCAACGCCATCCTGGTTGGCTTTAACGTACGTGCTGATGCCTCTGCACGTAAAGTGATTGAAGCGGAAAGCCTGGATCTGCGTTACTACTCCGTCATCTATAACCTGATTGACGAAGTGAAAGCGGCGATGAGCGGTATGCTGTCTCCGGAACTGAAACAGCAGATTATCGGTCTGGCGGAAGTTCGTGACGTGTTCAAATCGCCGAAATTTGGTGCCATCGCAGGCTGTATGGTTACCGAAGGTGTGGTTAAACGTCACAACCCGATCCGCGTTCTGCGTGACAACGTGGTTATCTACGAAGGCGAGCTGGAGTCCCTGCGCCGCTTCAAAGATGACGTTAACGAAGTCCGTAACGGTATGGAATGTGGTATCGGCGTTAAGAACTACAACGACGTCCGCACTGGCGATGTGATCGAAGTATTCGAAATCATCGAGATCCAACGTACCATTGCTTAAGGTTTTTAGGGTTCCATGCGGGATAAGGCGTTTACGCTGCATCCGGCATGGATTGCCTGATGTGACGCTGGCGCGTCTTATCAGGTCAACGTGAACAGCCCTTCCACCTGAAATTAATTTTAAAAAGGGGCTAACAGCCCCTTTTTTGTCAGGAGAATTTATTATGGCGAAAGAATTTGGTCGCCCGCAGCGCGTAGCGCAGGAAATGCAAAAAGAGATCGCTCTCATCCTGCAGCGTGAAATTAAAGATCCTCGCCTGGGCATGATGACCACCGTTTCCGGTGTCGAAATGTCTCGCGACCTGGCGTATGCCAAAGTATATGTGACGTTCCTCAACGACAAAGATGAAGACGCGGTTAAAGCGGGCATCAAAGCGTTGCAAGAAGCTTCTGGTTTCATCCGCAGCCTGCTGGGGAAAGCGATGCGCCTGCGTATCGTGCCGGAACTGACCTTCTTCTACGACAACTCTCTGGTTGAAGGGATGCGCATGTCAAACCTGGTGACCAGCGTGGTCAAACATGACGAAGAACGTCGTGTTAACCCGGACGACAGCAAGGAGGACTAATGAGTCGTCCTCGTCGTCGCGGTCGCGACATTAACGGCGTTTTGTTGCTGGATAAACCTCAGGGTATGTCCAGCAACGATGCGCTGCAAAAAGTGAAACGTATATATAACGCCAACCGTGCCGGGCATACCGGTGCGCTGGACCCGCTGGCGACCGGCATGTTGCCGATTTGCCTCGGGGAAGCGACGAAGTTTTCCCAGTATCTGCTGGACTCCGACAAACGCTATCGGGTCATTGCGCGTCTTGGACAGCGTACCGATACTTCTGATGCCGACGGACAGATCGTTGAAGAACGTCCGGTAACCTTTAGCGCAGAGCAGCTGGCAGCGGCACTGGATACTTTCCGTGGCGATATCGAACAGATCCCTTCGATGTATTCAGCACTGAAATATCAGGGCAAAAAACTGTACGAATATGCGCGTCAGGGCATTGAAGTTCCGCGTGAAGCGCGTCCGATTACCGTTTATGAATTGCTGTTTATTCGCCATGAAGGCAATGAGCTGGAGCTGGAAATTCACTGCTCAAAAGGCACTTATATCCGCACCATCATTGATGACCTGGGTGAAAAACTCGGCTGTGGCGCGCATGTTATTTACCTGCGCCGTCTGGCGGTAAGTAAATATCCGGTTGAACGGATGGTGACCCTGGAGCACCTGCGTGAACTTGTTGAGCAAGCTGAACAGCAGGATATTCCAGCCGCGGAGTTACTTGATCCATTACTGATGCCAATGGACAGTCCAGCTTCGGACTATCCGGTGGTGAATCTTCCGTTAACGTCTTCTGTTTACTTCAAAAATGGTAACCCGGTTCGTACATCTGGTGCGCCACTGGAAGGACTGGTTCGCGTCACGGAAGGTGAGAACGGCAAATTTATCGGTATGGGCGAAATTGACGATGAAGGCCGCGTTGCGCCTCGTCGCCTGGTGGTTGAATACCCGGCGTAATGTTAACCGTCTTGCGATAACAGGTCGCTACGAGTAGAATACTGCCGCTTAACGTCGCGTAAATTGTTTAACACTTTGCGTAACGTACACTGGGATCGCTGAATTAGAGATCGGCGTCCTTTCATTCTATATACTTTGGAGTTTTAAAATGTCTCTAAGTACTGAAGCAACAGCTAAAATCGTTTCTGAGTTTGGTCGTGACGCAAACGACACCGGTTCTACCGAAGTTCAGGTAGCACTGCTGACTGCACAGATCAACCACCTGCAGGGCCACTTTGCAGAGCACAAAAAAGATCACCACAGCCGTCGTGGTCTGCTGCGCATGGTTTCTCAGCGTCGTAAACTGCTCGACTACCTGAAACGTAAAGACGTAGCACGTTACACCCAGCTCATCGAGCGCCTGGGTCTGCGTCGCTAATTCTTGCGAGTTTCAGAAAAGGGGGCCTGAGTGGCCCCTTTTTTCAAGCTGACGGCAGCAATTCACTGGAAACTAATGTATTGTTGCTATGAATGATCTTCCGTTGCAGAGGTTCGCGCGGCTAATGAGAGGCTTTACCCACATAGAGCTGGGTTAGGGTTGTCATTAGTCGCGAGGATGCGCAGAAGATCGGGTATTAACACCAGTGCCGTAAGGTACTGTCTAAGAAAGAGAAAGGATATTACATTGCTTAATCCGATCGTTCGTAAATTCCAGTACGGCCAACACACCGTGACTCTGGAAACCGGCATGATGGCTCGTCAGGCTACTGCCGCTGTTATGGTTAGCATGGATGACACCGCGGTATTCGTTACCGTTGTTGGCCAGAAAAAAGCCAAACCAGGTCAGGACTTCTTCCCACTGACCGTTAACTATCAGGAGCGTACCTACGCTGCTGGTCGTATCCCGGGTAGCTTCTTCCGTCGTGAAGGCCGCCCAAGCGAAGGCGAAACCCTGATCGCGCGTCTGATTGACCGCCCGATTCGCCCGCTGTTCCCGGAAGGCTTCGTCAACGAAGTTCAGGTTATCGCCACCGTGGTTTCTGTTAACCCGCAAGTTAACCCGGATATCGTCGCGATGATTGGTGCTTCCGCAGCACTGTCTCTGTCTGGTATTCCGTTCAATGGTCCGATTGGTGCTGCTCGCGTAGGTTACATCAATGACCAGTACGTACTGAACCCGACTCAGGACGAGCTGAAAGAGAGCAAACTGGATCTGGTTGTTGCCGGTACTGAAGCCGCTGTTCTGATGGTTGAATCTGAAGCTGAACTGCTGAGCGAAGACCAGATGCTGGGCGCAGTAGTGTTCGGTCATGAACAACAGCAGGTTGTTATTCAGAACATCAATGAACTGGTGAAAGAAGCCGGTAAACCACGTTGGGACTGGCAGCCGGAGCCGGTAAACGAAGCGCTGAACGCGCGCGTTGCTGCACTGGCTGAAGCTCGCCTGAGCGATGCTTACCGCATCACCGACAAACAAGAGCGTTATGCGCAGGTTGATGTCATCAAATCTGAAACCATCGCGACGCTGCTTGCTGAAGACGAAACCCTGGACGAAAACGAACTGGGTGAAATTCTGCACGCTATCGAGAAAAACGTTGTTCGTAGCCGCGTACTGGCAGGCGAACCGCGTATCGACGGTCGTGAAAAAGATATGATCCGTGGTCTGGATGTGCGTACTGGCGTGCTGCCGCGTACTCACGGTTCTGCGCTGTTCACCCGTGGTGAAACGCAGGCGCTGGTTACCGCAACGCTGGGTACTGCTCGTGACGCGCAGGTTCTTGATGAACTGATGGGCGAACGTACCGATACCTTCCTGTTCCACTACAACTTCCCTCCGTACTCCGTAGGCGAAACCGGCATGGTCGGTTCTCCGAAGCGTCGTGAAATTGGTCACGGTCGTCTGGCGAAGCGCGGCGTGCTGGCAGTCATGCCGGATATGGACAAATTCCCGTACACCGTACGTGTTGTGTCTGAAATCACTGAATCCAACGGTTCCTCTTCTATGGCTTCCGTGTGCGGCGCGTCTCTGGCGCTGATGGACGCAGGTGTGCCGATCAAAGCTGCCGTTGCGGGTATCGCAATGGGTCTGGTGAAAGAAGGCGACAACTACGTTGTACTGTCTGACATTTTGGGCGACGAAGATCACCTGGGCGATATGGACTTCAAAGTTGCGGGTTCCCGCGACGGTATCTCTGCATTGCAGATGGATATCAAAATTGAAGGTATCACCAAAGAGATCATGCAGGTTGCGCTGAACCAGGCTAAAGGTGCGCGTCTGCATATCCTGGGCGTAATGGAACAGGCGATCAACGCGCCGCGTGGCGATATCTCTGAGTTCGCACCGCGTATCCATACCATCAAGATCAACCCGGACAAGATCAAAGATGTTATCGGTAAAGGCGGTTCTGTAATCCGTGCTCTGACCGAAGAAACTGGCACCACCATCGAAATCGAAGATGACGGTACTGTGAAGATTGCAGCGACCGACGGCGAGAAAGCGAAACATGCTATTCGTCGTATCGAAGAGATCACTGCAGAAATCGAAGTGGGCCGCGTCTACACTGGTAAAGTGACCCGTATCGTTGACTTTGGCGCATTTGTTGCCATCGGCGGCGGTAAAGAAGGTCTGGTACACATCTCTCAAATCGCTGACAAACGCGTTGAGAAAGTGACCGATTACCTGCAGATGGGTCAGGAAGTACCGGTGAAAGTTCTGGAAGTTGATCGCCAGGGCCGTATCCGTCTGAGCATTAAAGAAGCGACTGAGCAGTCTCAACCTGCTGCAGCACCGGAAGCTCCGGCTGCTGAACAGGGCGAGTAAGGTTGCCATTTGCCCTCCGCTGCGGCGGGGGGCTTTTAACCGGGCAGGACGCCTTGTTAGCAACCGGGAACAGGACGTTCATTCAACCGTGGTCTTCGGGAGTGGGAAATGAAGCCTTTTTTGCGCTGGTGTTTCGTTGCGACAGCACTTACGCTTGCAGGATGCAGTAATACTTCCTGGCGTAAAAGTGAAGTCCTCGCGGTACCATTGCAACCGACTTTACAGCAGGAAGTGATTCTGGCACGTATGGAACAAATCCTTGCCAGTCGGGCTTTAACCGATGACGAACGCGCACAGCTTTTATATGAGCGCGGAGTGTTGTATGATAGTCTCGGTCTGAGGGCATTAGCGCGTAACGATTTTTCGCAAGCGCTGGCAATCCGACCGGATATGCCTGAAGTATTCAATTACTTAGGCATATATTTAACGCAGGCAGGCAATTTTGATGCTGCCTATGAAGCGTTTGATTCTGTACTTGAGCTTGATCCAACTTACAACTACGCGCACTTGAATCGCGGGATCGCATTATATTACGGCGGTCGTGACAAGTTAGCGCAAGATGATCTGCTGGCGTTTTATCAAGACGATCCCAATGATCCTTTCCGTAGTCTGTGGCTTTATCTCGCCGAGCAGAAGCTCGATGAGAAGCAGGCTAAAGAAGTGTTGAAACAGCACTTCGAAAAATCGGATAAGGAACAGTGGGGATGGAACATTGTCGAGTTCTACCTGGGCAACATTAGCGAACAAACGTTAATGGAAAGGCTCAAGGCGGACGCAACGGATAACACCTCGCTCGCTGAGCATCTCAGTGAAACCAACTTCTATTTAGGTAAGTACTACCTAAGTCTGGGGGATTTGGACAGCGCCACGGCACTGTTCAAACTGGCGGTTGCCAACAACGTTCATAACTTTGTTGAGCACCGATACGCATTGTTGGAATTATCGCTCCTGGGCCAGGACCAAGATGACCTGGCAGAATCGGACCAGCAATAGCTGACGTACACATCAGCCCGTAATCTTTTTTGATTGCCATCACCTTAACGGGTGAGGGCGTTGTTGTTCGTTAATACACCTACTTTGAGCCGGTTCACACTTTTCAATGAAAATTGCTGATCAATTTCATGATGAGTTATGTAGACTGGCCGCCATTAATTTTGAGGCACACGTACTACATGGCTGAATTCGAAACCACTTTTGCAGATCTGGGCCTGAAGGCTCCTATCCTTGAAGCCCTTAACGATCTGGGTTACGAAAAACCATCTCCAATTCAGGCAGAGTGTATTCCACATCTGCTGAATGGCCGCGACGTTCTGGGTATGGCCCAGACGGGGAGCGGAAAAACTGCAGCATTCTCTTTACCTCTGCTGCAGAATCTTGATCCTGAGCTGAAAGCACCACAGATTCTGGTGCTGGCACCGACCCGCGAACTGGCGGTACAGGTTGCTGAAGCAATGACGGATTTCTCTAAACACATGCGCGGCGTAAATGTGGTTGCCCTGTACGGCGGCCAGCGTTATGACGTGCAATTACGCGCCCTGCGTCAGGGGCCGCAGATCGTTGTCGGTACTCCGGGCCGTCTGCTGGACCACCTGAAACGTGGCACTCTGGACCTCTCTAAACTGAGCGGTCTGGTTCTGGATGAAGCTGACGAAATGCTGCGCATGGGCTTCATCGAAGACGTTGAAACCATTATGGCGCAGATCCCGGAAGGTCATCAGACCGCTCTGTTCTCTGCAACCATGCCGGAAGCGATTCGTCGCATTACCCGCCGCTTTATGAAAGAGCCGCAGGAAGTGCGTATTCAGTCCAGCGTGACTACCCGTCCTGACATCAGCCAGAGCTACTGGACTGTGTGGGGTATGCGTAAAAACGAAGCACTGGTACGTTTCCTGGAAGCGGAAGATTTTGATGCGGCGATTATCTTCGTTCGTACCAAAAACGCGACTCTGGAAGTGGCTGAAGCTCTTGAGCGTAACGGCTACAATAGCGCCGCGCTGAACGGTGACATGAACCAGGCGCTGCGTGAGCAGACACTGGAACGCCTTAAAGACGGTCGTCTGGACATCCTGATTGCGACCGACGTTGCGGCCCGTGGCCTGGACGTTGAGCGTATCAGCCTGGTGGTTAACTACGATATCCCTATGGATTCTGAGTCTTACGTTCACCGTATCGGTCGTACCGGTCGTGCGGGTCGTGCTGGCCGCGCGCTGTTGTTCGTTGAGAACCGCGAGCGTCGTCTGCTGCGCAACATTGAACGTACTATGAAGCTGACTATTCCGGAAGTAGAACTGCCGAACGCAGAACTGCTGGGCAAACGCCGTCTGGAAAAATTCGCCGCTAAAGTACAGCAGCAGCTGGAAAGCAGCGATCTGGATCAATACCGCGCACTGCTGAGCAAAATTCAGCCGACTGCAGAAGGTGAAGAGCTGGACCTCGAAACTCTGGCCGCCGCACTGCTGAAAATGGCACAGGGTGAACGTACTCTGATCGTACCGCCAGATGCGCCGATGCGTCCGAAACGTGAATTCCGTGACCGTGATGACCGTGGTCCGCGCGATCGTAACGACCGTGGCCCGCGTGGTGACCGTGAAGATCGTCCGCGTCGTGAACGTCGTGATGTTGGCGATATGCAGCTGTACCGCATTGAAGTGGGCCGCGATGATGGTGTTGAAGTTCGTCATATCGTTGGTGCGATTGCTAACGAAGGCGACATCAGCAGCCGTTACATTGGTAACATCAAGCTGTTTGCTTCTCACTCCACCATCGAACTGCCGAAAGGTATGCCGGGTGAAGTGCTGCAACACTTTACGCGCACTCGCATTCTCAACAAGCCGATGAACATGCAGTTACTGGGCGATGCACAGCCGCATACTGGCGGTGAGCGTCGTGGCGGTGGTCGTGGTTTCGGTGGCGAACGTCGTGAAGGCGGTCGTAACTTCAGCGGTGAACGCCGTGAAGGTGGTCGTGGTGATGGTCGTCGTTTTAGCGGCGAACGTCGTGAAGGCCGCGCACCGCGTCGTGATGACTCTACCGGTCGTCGTCGTTTCGGTGGCGATGCGTAATCATCGCTGAACAGCGAAAACAATCTGTAAAATAATATATACAGCCCCGATTTTAACCATCGGGGCTTTTTTTCTGTCTTTTGTACTCGTGTACTGGTACAGTGCAATACATAACAACGTAGTCGCACTATTTTTCACTGGAGAGAAGCCCTCATGGCAACACTAACCACCACCCAAACGTCACCGTCGCTGCTTGGCGGCGTGGTGATTATCGGCGGCACCATTATTGGCGCAGGGATGTTTTCTCTGCCAGTGGTCATGTCCGGGGCGTGGTTTTTCTGGTCAATGGCGGCGCTGATCTTTACCTGGTTCTGTATGCTGCATTCCGGCTTGATGATTCTGGAAGCTAACCTGAATTACCGAATCGGCTCGAGTTTTGACACCATCACCAAAGATTTGCTGGGCAAAGGCTGGAACGTGGTCAACGGTATTTCCATTGCCTTTGTGCTCTATATCCTGACCTATGCCTATATTTCTGCCAGTGGTTCAATTCTGCATCACACCTTCGCAGAGATGTCGCTAAACGTCCCGGCACGGGCGGCGGGTTTTGGTTTTGCACTGCTGGTAGCGTTTGTGGTGTGGTTGAGTACTAAGGCCGTCAGCCGCATGACGGCGATTGTGCTGGGGGCGAAAGTCATTACCTTCTTCCTCACCTTTGGCAGCCTGTTGGGGCATGTGCAGCCTGCGACATTGTTCAACGTTGCAGAAAGCAATGCATCTTATGCGCCGTATCTGCTGATGACATTGCCGTTCTGCCTGGCGTCGTTTGGTTATCACGGTAACGTGCCAAGCCTGATGAAGTATTACGGCAAAGATCCGAAAACCATCGTGAAATGCCTGGTGTACGGTACGCTGATGGCACTGGCGCTGTATACCATCTGGTTGCTGGCGACGATGGGCAACATTCCTCGTCCGGAGTTTATTGGCATCGCCGAGAAGGGCGGTAACATTGATGTGCTGGTACAGGCATTAAGTGGCGTGCTGAACAGCCGTAGCCTGGACCTTCTGCTGGTCGTGTTCTCAAACTTTGCGGTAGCGAGTTCGTTCCTTGGCGTAACGCTGGGTTTGTTTGACTATCTGGCAGATCTGTTTGGTTTCGATGACTCAGCTGTGGGCCGCTTGAAAACGGCATTGCTGACCTTTGCCCCGCCAGTTGTGGGGGGGCTGCTGTTCCCGAACGGATTCCTGTACGCCATTGGTTATGCTGGTTTAGCGGCTACCATCTGGGCGGCAATTGTTCCGGCGCTGTTAGCCCGTGCATCGCGTAAACGCTTTGGCAGCCCGAAATTCCGTGTCTGGGGCGGCAAGCCGATGATTACGCTGATTCTGGTGTTTGGCGTTGGCAACGCACTGGTCCATATCTTATCGAGCTTTAATTTGCTGCCGGTGTATCAGTAATCAGCGGTGCCTTATCCGACATTTCTGCTGCCTACACAATGCCTGATGCGCTTCGCTTATCAGGTCTACGTAGGACAGCGTTGCCAGCTCGGATAAGGCTTCCCGCGTTAAGACACACTATCCCAACAACTCTTCCTTCACGTCCATCGCCAGTTCAAACGAATGCAGGCGCGCCTGGTGATCGAAAATCTGCCCGTTAACCATAATCTCATCGGCGTCGGTTTCGCGCAGGATCGACTGCAAGCCATGACGCACTTTCGCTTTATCGCCCACCAGCGACATACTCAGCGCCTGTTGCACGCCATACTGCTCAGACGGTGACCAGAACTGATCCATATTCTGAATCGGTGGCGGTAGTTGCCCGGTTTCGCCGCGGCGCAGCTTCACAAAAGCTTGCTGCATCGAGGTAAACAGAAATTCAGCGTCGCGGTTGCTGTCGGCGGCGATAATATTGATGCACACCATCGCGTATGGTTTTTCCAGTCGTGCCGACGGTTTGAAGTTGCTGCGATAAAGATGCAGCGCCTGGAACAACATATCCGGCGCGAAGTGTGAGGCAAACGCAAACGGCAGACCAAGCTGCGCCGCCAGTTGCGCGCTGTAAAGGCTGGAGCCTAGCAACCACACGGGGATTTTCTCGCCATAGCCTGGTACCGGGCGCACATGCGGATTGGGATCGCGGGCGTCAAACCAGTCCACCAGCTCCGCGACATCGCGGGGGAAATTATCAATATCGCCACTCATATGACGACGCAGTGCCATCATGGTTCGCTGATCGCTACCCGGCGCGCGGCCCAGCCCCAAATCGATTCTCCCCGGATAGAGTGTATTAAGCGTGCCGAACTGTTCGGCAATGACCAATGGTGAGTGGTTAGGCAACATCACGCCACCGGACCCCAGATGCAGCGTGGTGGTATTCGCTGCCAGATAACCAATTAATACCGATGTTGCAGCACTGGCAATGCCGGTCATATTGTGGTGTTCCGCCAGCCAGTAGCGATGATAGCCGCGCTTTTCAGCCAGACGGGCGAGATCGAGAGAGTGGGAGAACGCTTCTCGCGCTGAAGAACCTTCGGGGATAGGGGCCAGATCGAGTAGCGAAAACGCAATGGTTTTATCAGTCATAACAGCTCACTTTGTTACCGATTAATCTTTAATACTGCATTAAAGAGTAGTTAAAGTTGTTAACAAAGTGAGCTATTTGTTCAGGCTTGCAGTTCCAGCCCAGCCAGCCGCCGCCAGTAGCCGTTACAGTCGCTGTTTGCCGTCAACGGCAGTGGCGCAGCGCCATTTTCATTAGCGCGGAAGGCGTCGAGCATCGCGAAAGTGTCAGTACCCTGCGGTGACAGGCGGACCACATCAACCAGGCCCTGCATGGATGCCAGCTCGTTACCGAGGTTGTAAACGTAGCCGCTCATGGTCTGAATGCCATTGAGTACAAACACTTGTTGGTTTTCCTGCGACAGCACGTTGCGCCCGTTCGGATACTTAATGCAGCAGGTTTCGCACTCATCTTTCGGACGGTCTTCCGAACGCGCGGTAAAGCAGCGGGCGGAGTAGGCCAGCGGCAGATGACCGTAGCTCAGGACTTCCACTTCAAACTGGTTGCGAATCCCCAACTCATCGCACTGATTAAGCAGATTCACCAGCCAGTCGCGGGAAAGCTCCACCGGCATACACCAGCGCATCATGCCCTGTTTGAGCAATATTTTCAGCGTCACCGCGTTGTAGCAGTTCAGCGCGTGCCCGGCGACGAACGGCAGTTTGCGCTCAGCGCACATATTCACCACGCCGAGATCGCTGGCTTCAATCAGAAACTCACCGTTCTCAACATAGCGTTTCAGTTCGCCCAGTTCCGAGGATGCCTGCACCAGCGCCAGCGTGGAGAGGACAATCTGCTTGCCACTTCCGGCGAGCGATTTTGCCATCTCCAGCCAGTCGCCAACTTTGGTTGCCCGGCGTTTGCTACAGACCGCTTCACCGAGATAAATCACGTCGGCGCTGCTGGCGGCGGCCTGCTGATAAAAATCTTCCAGCGTCTCTTTTGGCCAATACCACAGCACCGGCCCTAAGGAATATTTCATTGCTTTTCTCACTGCCATTTACGGTGATATGCGCCAAGAGTGGTTTGCGTGCCTTCGGACATCGACCCGAGCGTCTCCATCCACGCGCTTTGCGGTATGAAGTTTTGCGGATCGGCCTTACAACGGTCGATAGCCTGACGCCAGACTTTCGCCACCTGGCTGACATACGCCGGGCTACGCTGGCGGCCTTCAATTTTCACCGAAGCAATATTCGCCGCCATTAACTCCGGCAGCAGTTCCAGGGTATTGAGACTGGTTGGTTCTTCCAGCGCGTGATAGCGCTCGCCGTCCACCAGATAACGCCCTTTACACAGCGTCGGATAACCTGCGTTTTCGCCGTCCTGATAACGGTCGATCAGCACTTCGTTCAGGCGGGATTCCAGCCCCTGCGGCGTTTGCTGCCAGCGCACGAAACGGGCCGGAGAACACGCGCCCACGGTGTTGGGCGACTCACCCGTCAGATACGACGACAGATAGCAACGACCTTCCGACATAATGCACAGGCTGCCGAAAGCAAAGACTTCCAGTGGTACAGGTGTGACCCGTGCCAGCTGTTTCACCTGATGAATCGACAACACGCGCGGCAGCACCACGCGGGCAACGTCAAAATGGCGATGATAAAAGTTAATCGCCTCTTCATTGGTCGCCGAAGCCTGCACTGACACATGACGCTCAATATGCGGGTAACGCTCGGCGGCGTACTCCAGCATGGCGAGGTCGGCGAGGATCAGCGCGTCGGCACCCAGCTGCGCCGCCATATCCACGGCGCGCTGCCAACGGGCGTAATCGTCCGGATGCGCAAAAGTGTTAATCGCGATGTGAAGTTTGCGGCGATGTTGATGGACAAAACTCACCGCTTCCTGCAATTTTTTCTCGGTAAAGTTAAGGCCGGCGAAGTGACGGGCATTGGTATCATCTTTTAGCCCGATATAAACAGCATCTGCGCCGTTTTCGATGGCCGCCTTAAGCGCCGGGAGATTTCCGGCAGGGCAGAGCAGCTCCATAATTTTTCCTGAAGGTTGCGCTATCAAAACGCAAAAATGTTAACGAACTGGGATTTTAGTTAACCTTGCTGCGACAATTTTTGATTTAAGGCAGTTAAAGTTGTATTGGTGGTAGCAGCAATTTCATATGGAATTGTTGATTTATACCGCTATGTTATTTTTCTGATATGGCAAAATAGGATGATTGTTGAAACAGGGAGTAAAACTCGTGTTGGATAAACTGCGTTCCCGTATTGTGCATTTGGGGCCATCTCTGTTGAGTGTACCGGTAAAACTGACGCCATTTGCGCTAAAACGCCAGGTTCTTGAGCAGGTCTTAAGCTGGCAATTCCGTCAGGCGCTGGATGATGGCGAGCTGGAGTTTCTTGAAGGCCGCTGGTTAAGTATTCATGTGCGTGATATTGACCTGCAATGGTTTACCTCGGTGGTGAATGGCAAACTGGTGGTCAGCCAGAACGCGCAAGCTGATGTGAGTTTTAGTGCCGACGCCAGCGATCTGCTGATGATTGCGGCGCGTAAACAGGATCCGGATACGCTCTTCTTCCAGCGTCGGCTGGTGATTGAAGGCGATACGGAGCTGGGGCTGTATGTGAAAAACCTGATGGACGCCATTGAACTGGAGCAAATGCCGAAAGCCTTACGCATGATGCTGCTGCAACTGGCGGATTTTGTTGAGGCGGGAATGAAAACCGCGCCTGAAACCAAACAGACATCGGTAGGTGAACCATGCTAATTCGAGTAGAAATTCCCATTGATGCGCCGGGTATTGATGCCCTGCTGCGTCGCTCATTCGAAAGTGATGCGGAAGCGAAGCTGGTTCACGATCTGCGTGAAGATGGCTTTCTGACGCTGGGGCTGGTGGCGACAGATGACGAAGGTCAGGTCATTGGCTATGTGGCATTTAGTCCGGTTGATGTGCAGGGCGAAGACCTGCAATGGGTCGGCATGGCACCGTTGGCGGTTGATGAAAAATACCGTGGACAGGGGCTGGCACGCCAACTGGTCTATGAAGGACTCGATTCGCTTAATGAGTTCGGCTATGCCGCAGTGGTGACGCTGGGCGATCCGGCGCTGTACAGTCGTTTCGGCTTTGAACTGGCGGCGCATCACGATCTGCGTTGCCGCTGGCCGGGCACTGAAAGCGCCTTCCAGGTACATCGTTTAGCGGATGACGCGCTGAATGGCGTTACCGGCCTGGTTGAGTATCACGAGCATTTCAATCGCTTTTAATCTCCGGGGTTTGCAGACTGCTTAACAGCTCTGCAAACCCTGCGCCTTCCGCTACCAGACGCTCTTTTTGCCGTTTGGTCAGTTGCTTAACGCGATATTCCGCCCGTAACGCCAGCGAACGATCGCCCACTGGAGCAGAAAACGCCAGCGTCAGTTCTCCTTTCCCGCGCAGTGCTTTCGCCCCTTTGCCGCTTTGGTGCTGCTGATAGCGGCGTTCGACATCCGTGGTGATCCCGGTATAAAGCTTATTGTCGGCGGTACGGATCAAGTAAAGAAACCAGGGTGTCATCGTCTGCATCGCATGTTAAGGTCAGGCCCACAGTATAAAAGAGAACAGCAATGGAAACACTCATCGCCATCAGCCGTTGGCTGGCAAAACAACATGTTGTCACCTGGTGTGTGCAGCAGGAAGGGGAACTCTGGTGCGCTAATGCCTTTTATCTTTTTGATGCGCAGAAAGTCGCCTTCTACATTTTGACGGAAGAAAAAACGCGCCACGCGCAGATGAGCGGGCCGCAGGCGGCAGTTGCCGGAACGGTAAACGGTCAGCCGAAAACGGTAGCGTTAATTCGCGGTGTGCAGTTTAAAGGTGAGATCCGCAGGCTGGAAGGTGAGGAAAGCGACCTCGCGCGCAAGGCGTACAATCGTCGCTTTCCGGTTGCCAGAATGCTGTCGGCCCCGGTGTGGGAAATCCGGCTCGATGAAATCAAATTCACCGACAACACGCTGGGCTTTGGTAAAAAAATGATTTGGCTACGCGACTCAGGCACCGAGCAGGCGTAACGCCTCGCGGTTAAACGCTGGCAGATCGTCCGGTGTCCGGCTGGTAACCAGCTGATCTTTATCAACCACGACTTCCTGATCGTAAAATTCCGCGCCCGCATTTTTAACATCAATAATGATCGGTTTAACTGCGGTCAGTTTGCGCCCCCGAATCACATCGGCGCTGATCAGCAACTGCGGGCCGTGACAGATGGCAAACACCGGTTTGCCACTATTCACAAAATCACGGGTAAAGGTGACAAAACGGTTGTCCCCACGCAGATAATCCGGTGAATGGCCGCCCGGTAGCAGCAGGGCATCAAACTCCGCAGGCGTCACTTCATCGATGGATTTATCGATGGTCACGCTGGCTTCTCCTTTTTTGCCTTTCACCGTTTTACCCGCTTGTTTTTCAATGGTAATCACTTCGTGTCCGGCTTTACGGAACTCGTCTGCGGGTGAAGTAAATTCTGAATCCTCAAATTCATCAGTGATTAAAACGGCAATTTTCTTACTCATGCTTCCTCCGCGTTGTTGCATTGGATGAGGCGAATTTCCCACAATCGGGGATAATTACCTCATGGTCTATTAAGCCTGGTGCATGAGCCGTGGAGCGCAAGGCAGACAATTCTGTAAAGGAGCGAAGATGAGTCAGGTACTGATTACAGGCGCAACGGGGCTGGTGGGCGGTCACCTGCTGCGGATGTTGATTAACGAACCGAAAGTTAACGCCATTGCTGCGCCGACGCGACGTCCGTTGGGCGATATGCCCGGGGTGTTTAATCCCCATGATCCGCAACTGAGTGACGCGTTGGCGCAGGTCACCGATCCCATCGACATTGTGTTTTGTTGTCTCGGCACCACGCGGCGAGAAGCGGGGAGCAAAGAGGCGTTTATTCATGCCGATTACACGCTGGTAGTGGATACCGCATTAACCGGGCGGCGACTGGGCGCGCAGCATATGTTGGTAGTCAGTGCGATGGGTGCCAATGCCCACTCGCCGTTTTTCTATAACCGCGTCAAAGGGGAGATGGAAGAAGCATTAATCGCCCAGAACTGGCCGAAATTGACCATTGCTCGCCCGTCGATGTTACTGGGCGATCGTAGCAAACAGCGGATGAACGAAACGCTTTTTGCGCCGCTGTTCCGTTTGTTACCAGGTAACTGGAAATCCATTGATGCGAGAGACGTGGCGCGGGTCATGCTGGCAGAGTCGATGCGGCCTGAGCATGAAGGCGTGACGATTTTAAGCTCTTCAGAATTACGCAAAAGAGCTGAATAATTATTCCCAAGAATTGATAGTGAGCGTAATATTCACGCGCTCAATTATCATAACTTATTCCTGGGGAATGCTATGACTGGTCAGTCTTCATCTCAGGCGGCAACGCCCATTCAGTGGTGGAAACCCGCGCTTTTCTTTCTCGTTGTCATTGCCGGTCTCTGGTATGTGAAATGGGAACCTTACTACGGCAAAGCGTTTACTGCTGCCGAAACCCACAGTATCGGTAAATCTATCCTTGCGCAGGCGGATGCTAACCCATGGCAGGCGGCGTTGGATTACGCGATGATCTATTTCCTCGCGGTATGGAAAGCGGCGGTGCTGGGGGTGATCCTCGGTTCGTTGATTCAGGTGCTGATCCCGCGTGACTGGTTGTTGCGTACGCTTGGGCAATCGCGCTTTCGCGGCACGCTGCTGGGAACGCTGTTTTCGTTGCCGGGCATGATGTGTACCTGCTGTGCGGCTCCGGTCGCGGCGGGAATGCGTCGCCAACAGGTGTCGATGGGCGGTGCGCTGGCATTCTGGATGGGCAATCCGGTGTTAAACCCGGCGACGCTGGTGTTTATGGGCTTTGTCCTCGGCTGGGGTTTTGCGGCGATTCGTCTGGTGGCCGGGCTGGTGATGGTGTTGCTGATTGCGACGCTGGTGCAAAAATGGGTGCGTGAAACACCGCAAACGCAGGCACCGGTCGAAATTGACATACCGGAAGCACAGGGCGGGTTTTTTAGCCGCTGGGGCAGGGCGCTATGGACGCTTTTCTGGAGTACGATCCCGGTTTACATCCTTGCAGTACTGGTGTTGGGTGCCGCTCGCGTCTGGTTATTCCCCCATGCCGATGGTGCTGTCGATAACAGCCTGATGTGGGTGGTGGCGATGGCGGTAGCAGGATGCTTGTTTGTCATTCCCACGGCAGCAGAAATTCCGATTGTACAAACGATGATGCTGGCAGGTATGGGAACCGCTCCGGCGCTGGCATTGTTGATGACGCTCCCGGCGGTGAGTTTGCCGTCACTGATTATGCTGCGCAAAGCGTTCCCGGCGAAAGCCTTATGGCTGACGGGGGCGATGGTGGCAGTGTCTGGTGTGATTGTCGGCGGGCTGGCGCTGTTGTTCTGATTTGAGGGAAAACATGTCGGATGCGGCGTAAACGCCTTATCTGACCTACGGTTTGTATCGTTGTAGGCCTGATAAGACGCGGCAAGCGTCGCATCAGGCATTACAAGGGGCTGCTATTTAATAAACGTAAACGCCGTAGTTACCCGCTTCACGCCGCTCACCCGGCTGGCAATATCTGCCGCCGCTTTCGCTTCACGTTCAGTCACCAGCCCCATCAGGAACACTTCACCGTTTTCGGTGGTCACTTTCACGTTGGACGATTTCACCAGGTCGCTGGTTAAGAGCTGCGAACGCACTTTGGTGGTGATCCACGTATCGTTAGATGCTTCGCCCAGACCAATCGGCTGGCCCTGACGAATCTCGTTATACACTTCGTTGGCACCGTCTACGCCCATAGCAATCTGTTTGGCGCGAGCCGAAAGTTCAGCATTTGGTGACTGCCCAACCAGCAGCACTTTGCCCTGATAGGCCGTTACATTAATGCGCGCTTCTTTCTTAATCTGTTCGTCTTTCGACAATGCGCTGTTCACGCGCACTTCCAGGGTACCATCGTCCACCTGGGTGCCGACACTGCGTGGGTCAGTTGCGGCTTTGGTACCCACAGCAGCGGTACCCACTACGGCAGCGGCAACACAACCTTGCAACAGCAGCGCGGAAATAAGGACTGCGATTGGCGATAATGCCTTCATGTATTCTCCTTAATCATCCTGGTGAGGGAAAAGCGTGTTATCGATCAGATCGCACAGGCAATTTACCGTCAGCATATGCATTTCCTGAATGCGAGCACTACGATGCGAAGGAATGCGGATCTCCACATCTTGTGGCCCTAACAAACCTGCAAGTTCGCCGCCGTCATAGCCGGTCAATGCCACAATGGTCATATCACGCGTAACGGCAGCTTCTACCGCTTTTACAATATCGCGGCTGTTGCCACGGGTGGAAATGGCTAACAATACATCTCCCGCATGACCCAGCGCCCGCACCTGTTTTGCATACACTTCATCATGTAAGCGATCGTTGGCAATCGCCGTTAAGACAACATTATCAGTATTTAGTGCAATGGCAGGTAAGCTGGGCCGCTCCGTTTCGAAACGGTTGATCATGCTGGCAGCAAAATGCTGTGCATTGGCAGCGGAAGTTCCATTACCACAACAGAGGATTTTGTTGCCATTGAGCAGAGACTGAACCAGCGTCATGGCTGCACGGGAGATGGCATCCGGAAGCGCCTCTGCCGCCGCAATTTGAGTTTGAATGCTTTCAGTGAAGCAAGCTTTAATTCTTTCTTGCACGCTAATCCTTAAACCTTAATTATGAGTGGTCATTAAAGGCATCCTTAATCCACTCAACCTCATTCCCGGTGAAGGCTACCACATCGAACCGGCAATCCACAGTATCAAAACTCCCATTATGACGCGCGAGCCACAAGCGGGCAGTCTGTAATAATTTGTGTTGTTTGCTGCGGGTCACACTGGCTGCCGCGCCGCCATAAAGCGCAGAGCGGCGATAGCGTACCTCGACAAAAATGGTGGTCCGGCCTTCACGCATTATCAGATCGATCTCGCCGCCACGCTCGTTCACGTTAGCGGCGATAAACCGCAGTCCTTTGCCTTCCAGCCAGCGACGCGCTTGTGCTTCCCACGCATCGCCGGTCTGTTTGGTGGTTAACTGACGGGGACTACCTGACCTTGTTGGTACTGTAGCCATGATAACTTCCTGTTAATCACGCAATCCGGGTTAGCCGTCAGGCTTCCGGTATTACCGTTGATTTCAAAACCCTGAACCTGGCGCATTTGTGAGAAATGATTTGCCAGCGACCAGGCATCGACGCCCATCGCATACATGCGAGCCAGTGAATAATCGTTATTCACCGCGCTGAGTGCCTGCTGCATTAACGGTAGATTACCGCCTGCCAGCATCGGGATTTCGCTGTACTGCAAGCCTTCCATCTCCAGTCGGAAATCCGGGCCAGCGGTCCCTTGCGCACTGCGGGAGCTGGCGTACAGCGTTGCACCGCTCTGGCTACCGTTACGCATGGCGATCATCGGTTTGATAAAAGCGATTTCACCCGGCGTTGCCACAATGTACACCGCATCGACACGACCGCCATTATTGGTGAACTGGTCATCGGTTGGCGTGGTTTGCAGCGTTGGATTGTTGGTCGTCATGCCGGAGTCGGTTGTCGCTCTGAGAGTAATCGGGCTACCCGTTAAAGCAATACCAGAACCGCCGTTAACACCCGCGCGTAATTCGCTGGTGGAACCAAATTTTTGTTGCAGAACGGTGCCGCCGCCCAGTTTCTGCCACTCTTGCGCAAACGCATTGGCTACGCGATCGCCCAATGAACTGCGTGGGATCAGCACCAGCGGCGCTTGTTTACCCTGGTCACGAATATGACGCGCTGCATCGCGCGCTTCGTCTTCCGGTGAAAGCGCGAAGTAACAAATATTGACGCGATTTTCGATATTCTCCGGCTGGTTCAGTGCCAGTACGTTCAGCGGAGTGTTGCTCTTCAGCAACTCTTCAACGTTATTTTTCAGCAACGGACCGACCACAATACTCGCGCCATCCTGCTGAACCTGGCTTAAGATCTGGCTAAGTGGTTGTGATGAGGTATCGTAGATTTTCAGCTCTGCGGATGGATTTGCGGGTGCGCTTACCGCTGCGGTGCTTGTCGCCGGGGCGCTTACAGGCACCGGCTGGGCTGCAGGCTGTTCACCGGTCAGATCGCTAACCGAGGCTTGTGCCGGGCTGGCAACGCCATCCACGGTTTGCGGTTGAGGTTGTTCTGCTACGTCTGCGGCAGGTGCGGCAGCTACCTGAGCTGCCACTGGCTGAGTGCCGATATTTTTCGCCGCTTCAAAGCCTTGCTGAATAGTGCGACCAAATACCGCTGCCTGGCCATTCAGTGGCAACAGCAGGGCGATTTTGTTGGTCGAGGCTGGTTTAAACGCTTTTACGTTAACCAACTGCGTTGGCAGCATTTTCGCGCCCGGATTGTTCGGATAACGTTTCTGCCAGTCGGCGATCCCGGCTTTCATCATGTCGGGATCGTTACGGTTATCAAACCAGACGCGCTGCAGATCCAGCCAGCCTTGCAGAATATTTTCGTCGGCGTTGATCACCAGCGTATTCGCCTGTTCCTGAGTCATGGAGGAGAGCGCCTGCCAGGTGGCATCAATATTCTGCTGTTTTTCTTTCGCGCCAAGCAGCGGTTCCTGAGCAATTAACGCGCGCAGTAAATCAATGGAAGGACGCCCCTGGCTGGCATCGATTTGTGCCTGCCAGTAACGCGCTTGCTGGTTTTGTTCTAAATCGGCAGGTGTGATTTTCGCCAGCAAGTTTTGCGCGCCAGCAAAATCTTTCTGCGCCAGTTTAATCTCTACCGCCAGCAGTGTTTTCTCGCGACGCTGAGCATCGTTCAGTTCTTGCGGTAGTTGGTTAAACAACTCAACCGCCTGCCCGGTTTTACCTTCTTTCACCAGTGCACGAATGGCGAGTAATTGCCAGTTGATCCTGGTATCATCAGAGCTTTGCTGCATCTGCTGAAGATAAAAGGCAGAATCAGCCTGCGCCGTGCCCTGCATATAAGCAGTGGACTGATCGGGAGTATGGGTGCCACAACCGGCGAAAATCAGGGCTGCCAGAACAACAGGCAGACAACGCGCGGCTTTCAAACGAGAAAATGTTGAGGGTACCATAATGTATCCAGTGATATTTTTTTACGCAATGCTCAATATTAAATCGGCAATACGGACGACACAATGAAACAACACCAATCGGCGGATAATTCTCAGGGCCAGCTTTACATTGTACCGACGCCAATCGGCAATCTGGCGGATATCACCCAGCGTGCGTTAGAGGTATTACAGGCCGTTGATCTGATTGCCGCCGAGGATACTCGTCACACCGGTTTATTGCTGCAACATTTTGGGATTAATGCCCGGTTGTTTGCGCTGCACGACCATAACGAACAACAAAAAGCCGAAACGCTGCTGGCGAAGCTGCAAGAAGGGCAGAACATTGCGCTGGTTTCCGATGCCGGAACGCCGCTAATTAACGATCCTGGCTACCATCTGGTGCGTACCTGCCGTGAAGCGGGGATTCGTGTGGTGCCGCTACCCGGACCGTGTGCTGCTATCACTGCGTTAAGCGCCGCGGGTTTACCCTCTGACCGTTTCTGTTACGAAGGCTTTTTACCTGCCAAATCAAAAGGCCGCCGTGATGCGCTAAAAGCCATTGAAGCGGAGCCGCGCACGCTGATTTTTTATGAATCTACCCACCGTCTGTTAGATAGCCTGGAAGATATCGTTGCGGTATTAGGCGAATCCCGCTACGTGGTTCTGGCGCGTGAGCTGACCAAAACCTGGGAAACCATTCACGGCGCGCCCGTTGGCGAGCTGCTGGCGTGGGTAAAAGAAGATGAAAACCGTCGCAAAGGCGAAATGGTGCTGATTATCGAAGGTCATAAAGCACAGGAAGAAGACTTACCCGCCGATGCCCTGCGCACGCTGGCGCTGCTACAGGCAGAACTGCCGTTGAAAAAAGCGGCGGCGCTGGCGGCAGAAATTCACGGCGTGAAGAAAAATGCGCTGTATAAGTATGCGCTGGAGCAGCAGGGGTAAGAGTGCCGAAGCGTTGCGTTAATCAAAACGCAACGTCTTCTTTTACCGCACGATGACGGTAATGGTGGCGGTGCCCTGAAATTTTCCTGTTTCCAGCTCACCACCGACCAGATTAACTGGCCAGGCGCGCATATTGACGGTGCCATGCCCGGAAGGATCAACGGGAAGGATACCGTTCTGAAAAGGAATATTTGCAACTCCGCCACCGAGATTTTCAATACGAATACCGACATCGGGCGCATTGTCTGAACTTCTTCGTCTGGCGACCAGGTTGTACTGGTCTACTACCCCAGTTGTACCGTCGATGCGCATTTGCAACGAGTTTTTAATCTTTGAAGTATCACCACAGTCATAAGTGATATCAAAGTCTACTGGAGTAAAACCGTCTGGCATGGCATTGCGGGTGGTAAACTTCTGACCATTGATGAATCCAAAATTAACCTTAATAACATCGCCCTGATTAATTTTGCACGACTGTGGGGCGGTGAGATTTCCCTGTATCGATAACTTGACTAAATCATGGAAGTCACCTGTAGACGGGCTTCCCATTCCATCGACCCACGCGCCTTTAATGACGGCAATATCCGTTTTCGGAATGGTCATCGAGCCGAGAAATGGCTTGGTGACATACAGGGTAAAGGTGGTATTTGCACCAATATTAACGGGTCCATAACGAGACGTATCACCCTGGCAAACACCCGTTTGGGTTGCAGCAGAATATACCGTGTTGTTTTTTATCTGTGTGAATCGGGTGTTAACAGAGACAACCTGGTCGGTTGTGAGTCCTGGAATGTCGTTTGCCTGTAATGTGGTTTTAATATCCAGGCTGTCATTGAGTTTGTAATATCCTGTCTGATGTCCAGTGGTGGTAAGTACGGGGCTGACCATATAGACAAGTTTAACTGCCTTACCCGCAGAGCAGGAACAGGCGTATTGCCAGTTAGTGCTACTTAGCGTTGCAGAGGTAAACTCCCGTCCTGTCACGTTATCTGTCTGGTTCACCGTAACATCATCAACCCCACTGCTGTAATTTGTCGCACCGCTAGTGCTATCGGCTCCACACCCTCCTGAGGAGGCATAAGCGCAGGATGTGGATATCAACAAAAGTCCTGTTATAAGAGGCGCTCTTTTCATTTTTTTATCCTTAATGGCACTGCGCCGTGCCTTGTAATACAGAGGTTGTTGGTTCTGAATCCGGTGTACTAAAAGCAAACTGACATTGTTGATCTGCCTGATTTCCCCAGCGTACAGTCCAGCTTTGTGATTTACTCGATATCCCAGAGAGATATAGTATGCCGCCCTCATCGACGATACTTTGTTGCCCCGTCTCATCGTTGCTGGCAAGAGCGCCAAAGGGCAACGGTTTACCGTTGCGATCGCTGACTGTAACAAGTACGCGATAACCGATATTGGCGTTGAAACGCGCCGCTACCATTGCACCTCTGTTGGGCACCACAAACTGTGTTGTTTGCTCAAGATCGACGTTATCGGGCAGCTGCGTAGTATCTACCGAGAGACGGTTTTCCTGATAAGTCGTGAGATAAGGAACCACTGCATAGCCAAAGGGATCAGTAGCAATCCCCGGATAGTTTTGTATCCTCACGCCAGATGCCCCGTTAGCATCAATAAGCGCAAAAGCGTTGCCCAGATATTGCGAGAGCGTCACACCATGAGGATGGATAACCACGCCGCCGGTAACGCCGTAATTGTATTGGCTACTGTCATTACCGTAACTGTATCCGGCACTGAAGGTTCCATAAGGTGAACGGTAACTGGCGTTCACGCTACTGTTATGGTTGTTATCGTCATCCAGACTTTGTTCCAGGCTATAGCTCAGGCGACCATCATCCAGCAGTGAACCATCAAGACGCATTTCATGTTGGGTTGGGCGATCTTTCTGGCTGGTCATCTGATAGGAAACCCGGCTACGCGGTAACCAGCGTTCTAACGGAATACTGAGATTCAAAGAGAGTGCGCGGTCATTATTTTGATCAGTGTAGCGGCTGTATTGATAATTCAGGCTGTAACCAACTCCCCATTGCTGGCCGGAAACCCCAACAGAGATATTCCTGTTTTTATCGTTATTGCCCCAATAGTCTTGCTGCGAACCGGAGGCATACAGACTTACCCCATCAAATATTGTCTGGCTGATGTTGAATTGAATTTCACTTTTTTGGCGACTGTTATAGTTCCAATTACGGGTATTGGCTTCATCAAAACTAAAATAGCCATCGTTGGTATAGCGATAGTAGCTGACAGCGATATTGGTGTTGGTTTCCGGGATATCTTTGATGTACTGCGTACGCCATTGATAGCCATGAAAAGAGTGCTGGTTATCGAATTGGGTGTCAGCTCTGTTGATATCCATCGACAACGCGCCCAGTGCGCCAAGTGTGCCGCCGATACCGATCCCCAGCGCATAATAATCTTCAGAACCGAGCAGGCCGCCATACAGCGTAAAAGTATTATTCAAACCATATATTGCCGTGGCTTCAGCAAATTCGGGTTCCTTGCTATCACTGTTTGCATCAGCGCGATAGCGTCCAGCGGTCGCGCTATACTTTAGATGCCCAGGTCGCTGCATCATGGGTAATGAAGAATAAGGCTGGATAAAGCGACGTTGTGTACCGTCACTTTCTTCAATCGTGACTTCTAAATCGCCGCTGTTGGAAGAGGGGTAGAGATCGTTAATTTCAAAGGCACCCGCTGGCACGTTGCTTTGATAGATCACATAACCATTTTGCCTGATAGTCACGATTGCACTACTGTTTGCGATACCGCGTACCGTTGGGGCAAATCCGCGCTGGCTGTTTGGCAACATATTATCGTCGGAAGCGAGTTGCACGCCAGTAAAGGTGTAGCTGGAAAAAATACTGCCGCTGGTGGCGCTTTCTCCCAGAAGCAACTGAGACTTCAACGCCTTGATATCACGTTGTAAATAACTACTGATAGTGTTCCAGCTTGACGCCTGATCGTTGCGTGTCCACGTAGAATAGTTACGTAATCGCCAGGGGCCAAAATTAGCACCATTTTGCATATTCAGGTACTGTCGTTGGCTACGATTGCCCTGGCGGTAACGGTTATCAGAACCTGTAAACGAGTAGTTGGTAAACAGCGTTGGTATACCATCGTCCCAACGAGAAGGGGAGACGTAACCTCTTGCATCACGGTACAGTGCAATTTGGGGAATGCTCAAATTAAGTCGCTGATGATTGAAATCAAATTCAGCAGCTGTACCGGGAATGATTTGTTCAAGCGAGTTGATCACGCTATCGTCATCTTTTTCAGCCAGCGCCGGGATTTCATCCACCTTAATACCCAGCTCACGTAGTTGTTCTACCGTAAACTGTGGCTGCAGAAGTTGCTCTGCATTGGCGGTAAATGTAATTTTTTTCTGTGAAACCTTCTTTTTATTCAGCCAGATATCAACCTGATAAGTTCCTGGTAGTTGTGCGTATTTCTTTGAAAATCGTGACAGATCGGTTGTTTGCATACCACTTTTTGTGGTTTCCAGCATAATGGGGTCGAAATAATACTCTTCGGCGTTAGCGGTAGTGCAAAGCATGCCGCTGCCAGTGAGCACCATCGGCAAACAGCGTTTGATAATGAGCGCCAACTGTTTCGGTGTGCGTTTATGTCCCTGGTGGTGTCGTTGTGGCATTCCCTGATGACCTGTGTTTTTTATATTTGTTATTGCAGTGGACGAGTTTCTGTCCCGGAACTGCCGCCATAATCATTGATCGCAGCCCATTTCACGTTCTTTCCGCCAGATGCAGGAAGTGGTAACTGTTTATGTTCTCCGGGCGCGATATATTCAATTTTGCTTGTGAGATCGATTTTATCGACTGCCAATCCGGCAAATACGACGTAATATTCAGTTGGGTTATATATATTGAGTGAATGATCACTACGTTTAAATTCCAGTGATTTCCACGCATCGTTTACCCGTCCCTTCAGGTGTGCGGGGCGATAAAACATTTTGATCCGTGTTTTAAATACCAGCGTCAACTCGTTAGCATTAACATCATCTGATTTTTTCTTTGCTGGAATGGCACGAACATTAATGTAGAACAGCGACTCTTTATTTTCAGGCAGGTTATCAGCTGTTTTAATAATTCGCAGTGATGAGTCATCGCCAGCCTCAAGACGAAATAGCGGTGGGGTTATAATAAATGGGGCACGGCTTTTACCATCTATATTATCTACCCATGATTGCAGTAAATAAGGCGTTTCTGCGCCTTTGTTTGCGACAGGTAACGCAGCCTCTTTGCGGCTGGCATCATAGATCACTCGCGTTCGCTGTAAAACGATTCCTCCTGCAAGCGCCTGGCCAATACAGAAGCTACACAACAAGGTTAATATCACCGCGAATGTTCGTTTTGACATAGTTATTTTTCAACCTGATACAACGAGAAAGAGGAAGGAAAAGGGCGTTATCTGACAGGTCAGATAACGCCGTAACGTATTAACGGTAATCCAGCGTTACGTTAACGACAGCGTCTGCTTCCCCTGGGGTGATTTCTGATGCTTCAACGGTTGATACGTAGTAAGCGATGAGGTCAACATTGACAATACCATTGGAGTCCGCCGGGATCTGATAAACCGTGTTATCATTGCCCATAGCATTCAGTGGCATAATGTTTCCGCTTTCCGCATCGTCAATACGGATACCCACACCTGTTGCCGCTATGCCAGCAAAAGAGCCTACTTTTGCCAGATTAGGGAAGTTAGGAACGGTACCATTATCCCGCGTTTCTAGCCATAGACGGAAAGACGCTTCAACGTTGCCGTTATCGTGCTCCCACCCAGTCATTGGGCAGTTAACTAAAGGAATAGTGAATGGAATTTTTGGGCTACGATCGCCAACAGAACGAAACTGTTCGGCATTATAGTGACCAAGAGCAACTTCAATTTTCTTATCAGAGTCATTGATTTCACAAGCGGATTTTAAAATCTCGCCATCAAAAACTATTTCACCATCTGTTGCAGCGGCATTACCTGCGAAAAGCGCAAGTAAGCCCGCAATGGCTATTTTTGTACCTTTATTCATATATAACCTTATCCTTGTAACAAGTACATAATCATATTTAATGTGAATATATGTTCAACATCTTTAAAGATTATACAGGCAGAAATATTTCATTGAACATTAAATAGACTGAACTTTAAGATTATATTTATATGCAAATATTTGATATTTTCATTATATTGATATCAATTTTCTATGTATTCAAAAGAGTATAAATGCCTGACTTTGCTGCGCCAGGGGGCGAGTCAGAATACGAGGTGATTTATTAATAGAACAAGTTATATGTATATCTAAAATTAAATTGTTGAACATAACTCCTTTTGCTATCGGCGTTATGTTCAACCCAGTCAAATGTTATTTAATATAATGCGTGACTGTTACATAAGTTAATTTAAACATTTTGAGCAAATTTTTCATCTGGTTAGGTGTTAATTAAACAAATAAAGTTACTGTGCAGCCATAAAAATGAAGCCGGGATAGCGGTAGAGACTTTAGCCGTGAGAAAACGATCTGTCGCATCCTGCTTTCCTTCGCCAGTCACCAGTAACAAAACTTCGCGGGCATTGAGAATATCCTTCAGGCCTAAGGTGATCCCACGAGTCACGGGGCGACCCGCGGTTTTTAACATCTCATGTTGCTGTGTTCTGGTATCAAGTTGACTGATATGGCAGGCCGGTTGCAGGCTTTCTCCCGGTTCGTTCAGCCCAAGATGACCGTTTTTCCCCAATCCGAGAACGCATAAATCCAGACCGCCTTTGCGCGCAATCAGGTTCGTTACCCGTTCGCACTCTGTCTCATTTATCTCTTCGGAGCGAAAGCTGATGAGCTGGTCTTCACGTAGCCCCAGCGGCTGCACGATATGCTGTTGCAGGAAAGTTTCGCAGGTACCAGGCATCGTTAATGGCAGATCCACCCATTCGTCGAGCTTCACGAAGGTGAGCTGGCTGACATCAACCTGCTGCTGGTGGATTTTTTCTACCAGATAATGATACGTCAGTAATGGCGTGGCTCCGGTCGCCAGGCAAATCACGGCATCCGGTTTGCTACGGATCACGGCCAATAAATATTCGCTGGCACGTTCACTTAACGCCGTATAGTTTTCAACTTGCTGAAGGGTTTGCACAGGATGAAATTCCTTAAGTAAAGAGGCACCACCAGACGCAGTGCCTCGTTCCATTTACAAAATGCCGAATGCGGAACAAACAATAGAGAGCACAAAAGTCACGCCGATTAACAGCACCGGATGCGCTTTTTTCACCCGCAGGAAGTAATACATCAGCAGGGTGTAGGCCATCGGTAAAATGTTCGGGAAGACTTTATCGAAGAAATCCTGCTGCAGCGCGACGCTGTGGGTACTGTCGATGGCAAACGATGTCACCACGTTAATATGCACATACGAAGCGATCAGCCCGCCGATTACCGTGATCCCGAGGATGGTTGCCGAACGGGCAATCATCTGCGAGTTCTCTCGCACTTTATCGATCGCCTTCACGCCGACTGAATAACCGACGTGGGTCCAGCCGACGCGCAGGAAAAAGATAAGCAGGTAAACGGCGAAAAATAGAATCGGCCCCAGCAGGTTTCCCTGGCTGGCAAATGATGAGCAAATTCCCGCCATAATCGGCAACAAAGTAAACCAGAAAATCGCATCGCCAATCCCGGCGATTGGGCCAAACAGTGCCACTTTGAGGCCTTTAATGGTGTCGCGGTTTTCTCCTTTTTCTTCCATCGAAATTAATAACCCCATCAGGAATCCGACCAGATTCGGGTGGGTATTAATAAATTCGAGGTTATCTTTCATCGCCGCGCTTAAGCCCGGTTTGTCGTCCTTATAAATCTTTTTCAGGATCGGCAACATCGCCCAAGTAAAACCGCCCGCCTGCATCCTTTCGTAGTTAAAGCTCGCTTGCAGCAGCGACGAACGAAAGCCCAGACGGGTGATATCTTTTTTACTGATTTCAGATCCCATTGCTGTAGTCCTCTTCTTCATTTTTACTGGCAACGGGCTGCGGTTGCGCTTGCTGCCGGGATTTCGCATTGAAAAACTCATACACCGCAAAGCCTGCGCCCAGTACGGCAACCGGCAACAGGTTGCTGACCTGGATGTAGCAAACAAACAGGAAACCGGCGATCAGGTAAGGGATATATTGCGCTTTGAACATTACGCGCAGCAGCAAGCCAAAACCAACGGCAGGCAGAATACCGCCTGCCACTTCAAAGCCGTGGGTCAGCCAGGCGGGCATCGCTTTCACCAGCGCCTGCATCGCCCCCTGTGCCAGGTAAGTACAGAGGAAAGCAATCACCGCATACGCTGAAGCGACGATGAGCATCGTTGTCCAGTTAAGCCGGGAAAACGCTGCCGTATCCGCCTCTTTCGCGCATTTATCGGCTTTGGTCATAAATAATGAGAAAGCGGAATAGAAGAACAGAATGACGTACTGCATTAACAAACTAAACGGCAGGCCAAGACCAATTGCTGTTTTGGCATCAACGCCCGTAGACCATGCAATGACGGTGGTCATCAGACCCGCCATAATCGGGTTGGGCGGCTGAACACCACCTGCAGGGGTTAATCCGGCGAAAGCCAACTCTGTCAGACCACCGGTAATTAAGCCAGTCTGAATATCACCGAGAATAGCGCCAGTTAGGGTACAAACGATTATCGGGCGGAATAAAAATAAGGCTTCCAGCCAAAAATCAATCCCCAGAACAAAAACTAACGCCGCCAGGGATAATCCCTGAAGTAGGGTTATTTCATGCATTTTTATTACCTCAAACCAATATTAAGGCGATTTTAGATTTAGTCAGGGATTTGTTCTTTTTGATCGCCAGGGACGTCATGAATGAAAACATTCACGCCACGTTGTTTAATAAAACGTAAGTCCGCGAGATCCTGGTCATCGACATAAACTTTACTGCTGATTTGCTTTTTCCCTTCCGAGAAATGCATATTGCCGACGTTGACATCTTTCAGGTCAATGCCACCTTCTACCAATTTACGTACCGTTTGTGGCGTACGGCAAATCAGGAAGATCTTCTGATGCGGTGCAGCTTTGCCGATGACGTTAATGGTTTTTTCGATAGTAAAGAAACGAATGCCAAAGCCGTAGGTTTCCGCGGTAATACCCATTAATTTCTGTTGAATATCATCGTTAGCGACAACATCATCCACGACTACCAGCAGATTTGCACCGATGGTGGATGTCCAGGTCACGCCAACCTGGCCATGAACCAGACGGTTATCAATACGGGTTAAGAGAATATTTGGACTGCTCATTGTGTAATCCTCACCATAAAGTTGAATAATATAATTTTTTTAAATATATTATTGTTGCGATATTGTACTGATGTATTTATTAAGGTTTAGTTATCTCCTTTTCCATTAAGGCACTCCCCGATATTAATCGGGAAGTACATTGGGATAAATCATAAAAAACTAATGATTATGCTGAAATTCGATTCGCTGAACCACAGACATTAATTTTATTTCTGACAACTTCTTTCATCGCATCCATTCCGACGCGCATATAATAACGAGGATCATTACCCTGCGGATTTTCCGCAAACCAGGCTTTAACCGCGCCAGCGAAGGCTATTTTTAATTCTGTGGCAACGTTCACTTTTGTGACGCCAAGTTCAATAGTGCGACGGACAAATTCATCCGGAACATCGCTGGCACCATGCAGCACCAGAGGAACATCCACCACTTCACGAATTTCCGCCAGCCGCTGGAAATCAATCTTCGGCGTTTTGCTGTATAAGCCGTGCGCCGTACCAATCGCTACCGCCAGGCTGTCGACGCCAGTCAGTTCGACAAAGCGTTTAGCTTCTTGTGGATCGGTCAGGAATGCACTTTCGGCGTCAACGCTCATGTCATCTTCAACACCGCCCAGGCGGCCCAGTTCTGCTTCCACGCTGCAATCTTGTGAGTGGCAGAAGTCAACAACCGATTTCACCAGCTTCACGTTCTCGGCAAACGGGAAGTGGCTGCCGTCGATCATCGCACTGCGCACACCTGCGTGGACTTTACGGCGAATATCATCCAGCGATTCGTGGTGGTCGAGATGCAGCGCCAGTGGCATGTTGTAGGTTGTGGAATAGGCGCTACACAGGGCGTAGATCTCTTCCAGCGCGATGTGTTTAAAGGTCCCCGGCGTTCCGGCGAGGATCACCGGCGATCGCATTTCACTGCACACTTCGAGGATCGCTTGGATCGTCTCGGCGTTATGAATGTTAAAAGCAGGCACCGCGTAGCCATTGGCCTGGGCGTCCTGTAACAGATATTTAGTGGAGATAATGCTCATAATGCGATCCTCTTATGCCTGCCACGGATGAATGATTACGCCTTGCACCACGCGGTTAACGGTGCCACTGGCTGATGGGGTATCCGGCGTATTGCCCATGTGCAGCGACTGCATCAGTGCAAACGTCTGGGCGTACATCAGGAAGCAAAATGCCTGCTCAACGTCGATAAAGTGACGTGACGGTGGCAGGATGATATGTGGACCGGCAGCGACGATGTCGCTGCTTTCCGCGGCGATGGCGATTACACGCATTGCCTGGTTGTCACGGCGAAGTTC
>OGZJ01000047.1_pt1 | contig 37933 bp, 34 predicted proteins | sample 1576831 | NCBI WGS metagenome assembly OGZJ01 (sample SAMEA3541518, study PRJEB24748) | human gut metagenome | biome: human gut; feature: human-associated habitat; material: faeces | place: China | collected 2012
CTGCGCTTACCTTGTTCTTCTGCATGGCAAGAAGCACCTTCATCTGGTTGTATTCTGCTGTTTTATCAAATTTATCAAATCTTTCTTTCAGGGATTCCTCAATTTCATGACCGAAGTCGTAAACTTCAGAGGAGATTCCAAGCTGTGCATACATTTCTTTCATAATCTGTTTATTCCTCATATATTTTATAGTCTGTAATCTCTTAATCTAATACTGCAAATAAAAATTTAACTGAATCAATGTTATTTATAAAATCTCTCTTTCACGACAAATTTCCAACATTTTTTCAAGAATCAAATCTTCATTATAGTCAAATTCATCTTTATTCATCCAAATCGTATCTTTTTCTCTGCGAAACCAGGTAAGCTGGCGCTTGGCGAAGTGTCTGGTATCTCTTTTAAGGATTCGTACTGCCTCTTCCAGAGGATATTCCCCATCCAGATATGCAAGGATTTCTTTATAGCCCAGTCCCTGCATGGAAACCATTCCTCTGTGGTAGCCCATACTTTTCAGTTTCTGTACTTCCTCAAGAAGTCCCTTCTCAAGCATTTCATCAATACGGCCATCAATACGTTTATAAAGAAGATCTCTGGGGACATTCAGAACAAAATATGCCAGATTGTATGGCGTCTCGTGTTCTTTCTGCTCCTGGTTATGAGCTGAAATCGGAAAATGATTCTGATGATAAAATTCCAGGGCACGAATCACACGTTTTACATTATTGGCATGAATTTCTTTTGCACTGACAGGATCAACCTCCAGCAGCATCTGATGAAGATATTCATTTCCTTTCTCTGCTGCAAGCTGTTCCAGTTCCTGACGGTATCCGTCTTCCTGCTCTGCCTGAGTAAAATCAATATCCTTTGTAATAGCCTGTATATAAAATCCGGTTCCTCCTACCAGAACAGGAATTTTCCCCTTGGCATAAATTTCTTTCATGGCAGCTTTTGCCATCTGCTGGAATTTCACGATATGAAATTCTTCCTGAGGCAGCAGTTCATCTACCAGATAATGCTTCACTCCCTGCATTTCTTCCTGACGAATCTTAGCAGAGCCAATATCCATATATTTATATACCTGCATGGAATCTGCGGAAATAATTTCACCGTTTACCGCTTTGGCAAGCGCAATAGAGAGATGAGTTTTTCCTGCTGCCGTCGGTCCTGTAAGAACGATCAGTGGCTTTTTCATAATAGCTCCTTTATATAAACTATACAATACGTTTAAATTTCTTTTCCAGTTCTGTCTTTGTCATGGAAATAATCGTCGGGCGTCCATGTGGACAATGATAAGGATTATCCAAGGTCAGAAGCTCATCAATCAACATATTTGCCTCTTGAACAGACATCTGATGGTTTCCCTTTACTGCGGCCTTACACGCCATCGTTGCAAGTCTGGAAGCAAAGATTCCAAGGGGATCTTTATCTTTCTCAGATGCAAGATTATCCAGCATTTCCAGAAACAATTCTTCCTCATCCAGCCCATAGAGATTGGTCGGTACGGCATTAATGCAATATTCCTTACCTCCAAATGGCTCGATCTCAAAACCAAAATCTTCAAAATATTTTCTGTTTGTTTCAAGCAATGCCTCTTCCTGAAGATTCAGGGATACGATCAGTGGAGGAGAAAGATACTGGGATTCTATCGTCTGCTCACGAAATCTTTTAACAAAACGTTCGTAATAGACCTTCTCATGAGCCGCATGCTGATCTATGATAAAAAATCTGTCTTCAAATTGTACAAGCCAGTACGTATCAAAAATCTGACCGATCAGCTGATGACGGCTTCTGGATTCAGGGGCCAGAAGTTTCTCTTCAAACAATTCTAACTGTTGTGGTTTTTGCTCTTTCTCTACTTCCTGTACTCTTTCAGCACTTTCATCACAGGTTTCTGCATTCTCATTTGAATCCACTACATTTTTATTCACAGAAACAGTTGCTTTCTGTGACATATTTACCTGCATTGCGTCGGGCTGTTTTTCATGTATATTTTTGTCGTTTATTGTTCCTTCGAAAAGCTTCTCCTCTGCTTTTGTAAAAGGATCTTTTGTCTGATAAATCTTTTGCTCACGTACTGCCTGTTCCGCCATAGTGATAGTTCCTCGCGGAAGTGTTGAATAAGAAGAAATCTGTTTTTTATCCATAGCAGTACCTGGTGCAGATACTGTCCTATCATTGCCTTTTATCGACACATTCGAAGTACGATTAACTGTGTTCGATACTTGTGTTCGATACTCCGGCATTTCAGCACGACGTTTCATTTCAAATGGCTCCGGTATATCTCCCGGTTTTACTAAAGAAGACTGTTTTCTTACAGATTCCTCTTTTCCAAAAGGAACTGTCTGGATCATTTCCCGCGTAGTAAGCGCCTTATGAACCGTCTCATAAACGGCATCGTAAACTTCCGTTCCTCTGGCAAACCGTACTTCCATCTTACTTGGATGTACATTTACGTCCAGATCATTTCCCTCCATCTGAATATGAAGAGAAACAAAGGGAAACTTATGCTGCATGAGAAATCCCTTATAGGCATCCTCGATTCCCTTTGCAATGATCCTGTTTTTTACAAAACGTCCGTTAATATAGTAATTCTCAAAAGTACGGTTGCCTCTGGAAATCTCCGGTTTTCCCACAAAACCCTCAATCTTCATGAAATCATTCTCGTAGGATACTTCAAGAAGTGCTTTGGTAATATCTCTTCCATATATATTATAGATCACATCTTTTATATTGTAATTACCGGATGTGTGAAGCTTCACCTGTTTATTCTGGATATATTTAAAAGAAATCTCAGGATGGGACAATGCCAGCTGCTCCATCAAAGTGCTGACATAATTTCCCTCCGTAGTATCTGATTTCAGAAACTTGCTTCTTGCAGGTGTATTGTAAAAAAGATTTCTTACCAGGAAAGTAGTTCCTTCCGGAGCCCCCATATCCTCTAAAGACTCCTGTACACCACCATTGATCACATAGCGGACTCCGCTTAATGCAGATGGGGTCTTTGTGATCAGTTCCACCTGTGCAACAGCGGCAATACTGGACAAAGCCTCACCGCGAAATCCAAGAGACGCAATGTGTTCCAGATCCTCAACCTTCTCAATCTTACTGGTGGCATGACGCAAAAATGCCAGGGGTACCTGATCTCTTTCCATACCCCCGCCATTATCTGTGATACGTATCATCTTTTTGCCGCCGTCTGTGATCTCCACTGTTACAGCAGTTGCTCCTGCATCAATTGCATTCTCCACAAGCTCCTTCACAATGGAGGACGGACGTTCCACCACCTCACCGGCAGCGATCTTATCTATGGTCTGCTGGTCTAATACTGCAATTTTTCTCAACTTTTATCACCATCTGTTCTTAATCTTGTTTTGCAGGTTATAAAGTGTGTTCATTGCCTCGATAGGAGTCATATTTCCCATATCAAGACCCTTGATTTCTTCTATGATGTCATCATCTTTAACGGTATCAAACAGGGACATCTGTGCCATATCCATCTGATCATATACCGGCTTCTTCTTTTTCGTCGTGGTTAAATCCTTTACTGCTGCCGTAATATCCGCATCACTGAGCTCCTCTACCAGTTCCTTCGCACGCTGGATTACAGAATCAGGCACACCTGCCAGCTTGGCAACCTGAATACCATAGCTTTTATCTGCTCCGCCTTTTACGATTTTTCTAAGAAAGACAATGTCATCGCCTCGCTCTTTGACTGCGATACAGTAGTTATTCACTCCTGGGATTTTTCCCTCCAACTCGGTAAGCTCATGATAATGAGTTGCAAATAAAGTCTTGGCACCACAGAGCTTGGTGTTGCTGATATGTTCGATTACCGCCCACGCAATGGCAAGTCCATCGAAAGTACTCGTACCACGTCCAATCTCATCAAGGATCAGAAGGCTTCTTGCAGTTGCATTTCTCAAAATATTGGCAACTTCTGTCATCTCCACCATAAATGTACTCTGACCACTTGCCAGGTCATCTGATGCACCTACACGTGTAAAGATTCTATCAACAATTCCGATGTTTGCTTTTTCAGCAGGGACAAAGCTTCCGATCTGTGCCATCAGTACGATCAGGGCAGTCTGTCTCATATATGTAGACTTACCTGCCATATTTGGACCTGTGATAATGGATACCCTTTTTTTATGGTTGTCCAGATATGTATCATTTGCAATAAACATATCGTTCTCAATCATCTGCTCTACAACCGGATGACGGCCATTCTTGATGTCAATCACACCTGTTGTGTTTGTTTTTGGACGCACAAAATGATTTCGTTCTGCAACCAGTGCAAGAGAAGCAAACACATCTAATGCGGCTACTGCCTTGGCTGTTTTCTGAATACGCACAACCTCTTTACCGACAGTATCACGCACACTACAGAATAATTCATATTCCAGCGCATAAAGCTTGTCCTCTGCACCAAGAATTAAATCTTCCAATTCCTTCAATTCCTGTGTAATGTAACGTTCTGCATTAGAAAGTGTCTGCTTACGAATATAGTTGTCAGGTACCTGGTCTTTAAATGTATTGGTAACCTCCAGTGAATAACCAAATACGCGATTATATTTGATCTTCATTGTTTTGATGCCTGTACGCTCCCGCTCTTTGGCCTCCAGTTCTGAAAGCCATTTCTTACCATCTGTCCTGGAACGGCGGAATTTATCTACATCTTCATTATAACCTTCTTTGATAATACCGCCATCCTTCTGTGCAAGAGGCGGATCTTCCACGATGGCACGTTTAATCAGATCTGTTACATCTTCCAGAGAGTCCATATCTTCATAAATTTTCTGAAGCAGGGGAGTCTTAAATTCTTTTAATACCTGTTTTATATATGGAAGCATTTCCAGTGAAGAAGCAAAAGCGATCAGATCCCGCGGATTAGCTGACTTATAACTGATACGGCTGATCAGTCGTTCCAGATCATAGACAGGTCCCAGATATTCCCTGATCTCGTCGCGAAGCATTCCATTTTTATTTAACTCTTCCAACGCCTCAAGACGTTCCTCGATCTCATCTCTGTCGATCAATGGCTGTTCTACATAACTGCGAAGTGTTCTGGCACCCATGGCAGTCTTTGTCTTATCCAGTACCCAGAGAAGAGAACCTCTTTTCTGTTTTTCACGTAATGTTTCTACAAGTTCAAGATTCCTGCGGCTGGAGCTGTCAATCAGCATATACTTTTCTGCTGCATAGGGACGGATAGTTGTCATATGGGACAAGGCTGTCTTCTGGGTTTCTTTTAGATATAAGAAAAGAGCTCCTGCAGCAATGATCCCGCAGTCATAATCACCAACGCCCAATCCCTCCAGAGAACCTACATGAAAATGATTTTTTAGTGTGCGGCGGCACAACTCGTCATCGAAATACCAGGAATCCAATGAAAAAACACAAATCCCAAGACGGTTCTGCAAGTCATCTGTATCTATATTAGACATATAAAAAGAATCATTACAGATAATCTCTGCAGGAACAAATTTATTGATCTCATCAAGAAGTTTCTGAGGTTTGTCCACCTCAGTAAGGAAACAGTCACCTGTTGTAATGTCTGCAATAGCGCATCCGAAATGTTCTTCCATAGACACAATAGACATCAGGTAATTATTCTTTGTCTCATCAAGAGCAGCAGCATCCAGTGTGGTTCCTGGGGTTACGATCCTTACAACCTCACGCTTTACCAGTCCTTTGGCTTTTTTAGGATCCTCTACCTGCTCACAGATTGCTACCTTATGACCCCGCTCGATCAGACGATTAATATAAGTCTCCGCAGCATGATAAGGGACACCACACATGGGTGCCCTCTCCTCTAATCCGCAGTCCTTTCCTGTAAGGGTAATCTCCAGTTCCCTGGTGACAAGTAATGCATCATCAAAAAACATTTCATAAAAATCTCCCAGACGGTAAAATAGAATGCAGTCTTTATATTGTTCCTTTGTCTTGCAGTATTCCTGCATCATCGGACTCATTGCCATTTAATTGTTATCTCCTATCTTCATAACAGCTCACTACTGTTTTTTATCTCATATATATTGTATTTTTGACATCTTAAGATTTTAACATGAATAAATAGAAGATGCAAGAACTACATTGTTTCCGATTGATTTTTTACTTTTGCAGATGCTATAATTATAGTATTCTCATATATGGAAATCTATCAGAATAGTCTTTGATTTTTATAAAAATCGTACAATTCTGTAAAAAAGAGAGGGAATCTTATGCGTATCCAGAAACTTCACATTAAAAACTTCCGATACATTCGCAGTCTTGAAATCTGTGATATAGAAAATGCCTTAATACTGGTTGGAAAAAATAACGTGGGAAAAACAGCAGTTCTCTGCGCGCTCTGCGCAGTAGGCGGGCAATACGAGATTGCAGAAACTGATTTTAATGAAAAAAAACAAAATATAGAGATTGATATCACTCTTGAAATCACACAGGAAGACCTGGAACTTCTTCACAGACTCCGTAAAGTCAGTTCCTACCGGAGAATGGAAATCTGGATGAGGGAATTTCAGAAAAAGCTCCCATCCTATAAAGGTAATATGCTGACATTTTCCTACATTGCTAATTACAATGGGCGTATTCGATTGTCGGATGGATATCACAAAAACAATCCTGCCATTCGAGAAGTTTTTCCAAAGATATATTATCTGGACAGTCAACGTGATCTGAACGGAATTCAGGATAGTCTCTTATCATTTATGGAAGATGATCTGCTGAATCAGATGCGCGCCGACTGCTGCCTTTTTGACCGTTCCAAGAAATGCAATCACTGTTTTTCCTGTATCGGACTGATAAATCAAAAAATGCCGTCTCAGCTAAATGCTTTTGAGACTGAGAAACTTTTAGAATATAAATTGTACCAACTGAATCTTGACAGTTTTTCTCAGCGAGTCAACGAAAACTTTCATAAAAACGGCGGTACATCTGGAACCATCTGTTATGAATTGACCTGCAATACAGACAGGATTTTTCAGGTAAATGCATATCTGGAGTCAAAAGAGTCGCACGTACCGGAACATATTTCTTCTCTGGGAAAAGGAATGCGCAGTATTTATATGCTTTCTCTGCTGGAATCCTATCTGGAGGATGAAGAACGTGTCCCTGGAATGATTCTTATGGAAGATCCGGAGATTTTCCTGCACCCTACCTTACAGAAGAAATCCAGTGAAATTCTGTACAGACTTTCCAGAAAAAGCCAGGTTATTTTTACAACACATTCCCCAAATCTGCTGTTCCAGTTTAACAGCAGGCAGATTCGTCAGATGGTTTTGGATGAGGATGGATATTCAGTGATCCGAAGCCATACAAATCTTTCTGCAATCCTGGATGATCTGGGATTTACTGCCAGTGACCTTCTGAATGTCAGCTTTGTCTTTATTGTGGAAGGTAAACAGGACAAAAGCCGGCTGCCACTGCTTCTGGAAAAATATTATTCTGAAATTTACGATCAGAAAGGAAATTTGTCAAGGATTTCCATTATTTCTACTAACAGCTGCACTAACATAAAAACTTATGCCAATCTTAAATATATCAATCAGACATATCTGCGTGATAATTTCCTGATGATCCGGGATGGGGATGGTAAAGATGCAGAAGAACTGGCTTCTTCCCTGTGCAGGTATTATGAGGCTCGTAACCGTGAGGATATGGACAGACTGCCGCGTGTGACTCGAGAAAATGTTCTGATCCTGAAGTATTATTCCTTTGAGAATTATTTCCTGGATCCGAAGATAATGGAAAAAATCGGAGTGATAAAAAGTGAGGATGATTTCTACGAAATCCTGTTGAAAAAGTGGAATGAATATCTATACAAATTAAAAAGCGGTCAGCATCTCACAGAAATGATCGGCCATGCTCTCAAAAATACTACAGATATCAGAGAACATATGGAAGAAATCCGTATCTGTCTCCGCGGACATAATTTATATGATATCTTTTACGGAAGATTCCGTAAAAACGAAACTGAAATCCTCAAATCCTATATAGAGGAGGCTCCAAGGGATACTTTTAAAGATATTCTGGATGCAATTGACCGTTTTGTTTATTTTGAGAACAGAAAAAAATAATTCATGAAGAGGGATGCCACGCATGGCATCCCCTTTTCATCAGGAAACTGTTATTACTTTTCCCATAAACAGTATTTCGTCATTGCTCCTGTCATAGATCAGGAAGGCAAAAGGACGAGTGAGTTCCACATTTTTGATAACTGGTTCTTTCTCCTCTACAGCTGACATACATTCCATGATAACTGCTGTCACCGCTGCTGCTTTCGTGCCGTTTTCATCCAGTTCCAGTTTTGTTTTCTGCAGTATCGTATCTACATTTACATTTTTGTCTGCAATACCAGAGAAATCAGCGTTGCTGGAAAATATATTATCAAGCCCCAGGCTTGAGAGTATGTCATTTAGGATGGCGGTAGTCTCAAAATCAAGTTTTGGCATCTTACATTGTACTTCGTCATACTCTGGCTGAGATTTCAGAAGTCCACCAATATCCAGATCCTCAAGTGTAAAATCGCCTTCATCGACAGGCAGGATTCCGACAAAACTCAGTCCGTTTGCATACTCCCTGTCAAATGCTGTTGCCTTATCATTTTCATAATACCTGTCTCCGGCACAGGTCATGTATTTTGTCTTTTCATTGTTTCCAAACTTCTCTTCTGTATCAGAAACATTCCAGGGTTCTCCACTCCATCCGGACTCAAAATATAGTGAATTAGTTAAGCACAGTCCGGTAGTATCATTGATCAGATCCGGGGTTATGATTTTCGGGATCAGCCCTTCCGTATTTTTGTCACACCAGGAATTAATGATACCGCATGTTTTCTCGGCAGCGGAAAAATCTACATTTTCCACTTCAGCCCCAAAACCGTTCGTTACTGAATTTTTAAATTCTTCCTGTAATGTCAGATTATTATCCACCCAGACTGCATCTGCAATCTTTAATTTTGACTTATATCCGTAACTCTCATCTTCAGTATTATATTCTTTAATCTTGTTCAGATATTCCTTTGCATAGGATGCAAAATCATCGGTTCCCAGGTAATTACATAGAACTTCTTTTGTCTCTCCTTTTGCACCTGCTGCGATCATGCCCAGCGCAAAATTAAGGCTTGTGGGACTGAACATAATATTTTCCCCATTGACTGCCGCAGAGATTTGGTCTGTCATTTTTACGGAATTCTGTAATGTTACGGCTTTGTCGATACTGGCTCCTTTATTACCGGACACCGTGTCTTCATTGCTGCTTTGGATTTCACTGGCTTTTGCGGAAACGGCATATATGCCGACAGCTGGCAGTGCGACAGTCATAGCTGCCAGTATTCCGATTAAGAGTTGTTTTCTTATCATAAGGCATTTCCTCCTCTGGCATTTTTTTTAGTTTAACATATTTTTCTTTCGGTTCTGTAATCTGTGGAAAATAGAATACCTTCAACATTGCAGGTACATTGGTGTTAGGGGATTCCGTATCAGGAATGACAAAGTAAGCTTATCCCGCTTGATCTCGATAGAAATTACTTTTCCATTTTTTGGATAATTATATCAAAAAGCTCCAACTGTAATTTTTATGCAATGAAAGATTTCCTTTTCAAAGAAGCAAAAATATTGTATCATAGTAATAATCTGGGTTTTTTGCCCGATGTATCTGTCATGTACAGAACAGTAACTTATGATAAAAATTCTGTTGAGAGGAGAATTTATGTTTGAAACGATCATTGACGCAATCAACACATTTCTTTACAGCAAATTGCTGATTGTGATATTAATTGGTTCCGGCATCTATTTTACTATTCGGACCAGATTTCCGCAGGTACGTTTATTCCGAAAAGCCTGTAATGCTGTCATGGAGAAGCCAGAGGGAAAAGAAAGTGTGTCATCCTTTCAGGCACTGATGGTCTCTACGGCATCTCGTGTAGGGACAGGCAACATTGTTGGAGTCTCTTCCGCTATCTGCATCGGTGGTGTAGGCTCCGTGTTCTGGATGTGGATCATTGCCATTCTTGGCAGTGCATCAGCTTTGGCAGAAAGCACACTGGCACAGATATATAAGAAAAAAGGGGAAGATGGCAGGTGTTATGGTGGTCCTGCTTATTATATAGAAGCAGCACTGCATAGCAGAGGATTGGCAGTGGTTTTCTGTATAGCCATGATCCTGACTTATGCATTTGGATTTAATATGCTAGCTTCTTACAATCTTCAGTCTACCTTTGCCGGCCAGCCATTTTACAATGCAGATATCACGCCTTGGATCATTGGAGGAATTCTGGCACTGGTAATGGGATGGTGTCTGCTGGGTGGCGGTAACAGAATTGTAAAAGTAACCTCTACCCTGGTGCCATTTATGGGAATTGCATATATTCTGGTATCCCTGTTGGTCGTAGTATTGAACATCGGACAGCTTCCATCAGTCATGGCACAGATTTTCAAAGAAGCATTTGACTTTAAAGCCATTTTTGCCGGTTTTGCCGGATCGGCCATGATGCAGGGGATCCGAAGAGGTCTGTATTCCAATGAAGCAGGTATTGGTTCTGCACCAAATGCAGCAGCGTCTGCAGTAGTCAGCCATCCGGTCAAGCAGGGACTTGTACAAATGTTGTCTGTGTTTATTGACACATTATTATTGTGTACTGCAACTGCCATGATGTGTCTGGTATCTGGTGTGATACCTGCAAAAGAACTTCAGGGTGCACCATGGGTGCAGGCAGCACTTCACAAGACACTTGGTTCTTTTGGCCCATATTTTATCATGATCGCCATGGTATTATTTGCTTTCACCACATTATTGGGAAATTGTTTCTACTGTGACAATCTGCTGACTTATATTCATAAAAAACAACCGGGCAGGAAATTCATGACAGGATTTCGCATTGTATCAGCACTGGCAGTATTTTTTGGTGCAGGTATGGAAATGACATTACTATGGCATATCTCCGATGTATTGATGGGGGTAATGGCGTTGATCAACATTCCGGTAATCCTGATACTGTCCAATACTGTAGTGAAGGCATTAAAGGATTACGAAATACAGATTCAGCAGAAAAAGAATCCTGTATTTTTCAGTAAGAATATTGATCTGAATCAAAAAACAGATTACTGAAATGAAAATACTAACCATTAGTTAATAGAAATTTCCTCTTTCCTATTATATGGTAACTATAGAATAAACTTGGGCAAAGCATTACGTGTACCAAAAGTCATAACATTTGCCTGAAACTATTATTATCATATGAGGAGGAGATTTTATGAGTATGAAGGACCGCTTTATAAAAAAACGCAGAAGCTATCTGATATTTTTCTTTCTGACAGCATTTGCCGTACTTTCATTTTTTCCAAGGCTGACACTGGCTGCTTCCAAGCCAACTGCCAAACAGCTTAAAGTAAGCTGCAGAGGATTCCAATATGACAACGATACCGCAAAGTTATATCTGAAGCTGAATCTGAAAAATACTTCCAGTTACACAATTACAAAAGTAAGGATGGAATATGAACTCCCAATCATGGAGGATGGAACCATAACCCAGACCTTCAGTGTAACAATCAATCCCGGAAAAACAATAAACAAGACTGTTTATATTGGAAAAATGACTCAGCAGCCATATAAATCACCTAAGGTAAAATGCTTATCGTTCTGGTACCGGTCAGCTACCCCTAAGCTAAGCCAGCTCAAGGTCAGCTACAAGGGGTATGATTATAATCCCAACACCGGAGAGCTGTATATAACTGCCCGTATGCAAAACACTTCAAGTTATACCATTACAAAGGTAACAATGTATTTTGAGATACCACTGGATGAAACTGCAACGCCCACCAAAACCTACAATGTAAACATTCCAGCCGGAAAGACCAAAAATTACAGATTCAAAATCGGAAGGATGGCGGATGCCCCAGATGGAAAAACGAAAGTGCAATGTAAGAAATTCTGGTATAAGAAGTAGCATCCCACTGCTGCAGTAAGATACGGTCACTTTATTTATGCACAAAATAAGTATTCCGCTCACTTGCTTCTCGCCAAAGTCATCTATATGATAAGCCCACATGCACATTCTCCTGACAGATCCGCACCATTTTAAATGGGATGAAAAACAAATCAAGCATCAGCATATCCGGAGATCTTTCTCCTGGATATATCTGATGCTTTTTTTCTTTTCGGAATTTCGGGCTTACTTCCATTTCTATGTACTTCATAGGGTCAGACCTCGACATTCTCAACCTGTAGTTAACTCACAGCAAATCTTTGTCGATAATCTGATAATTTGCCCTATGGATGTACAATGCTTTTCCATCGACCATCAGCTTGGTCATTTTCGGTAAGTCATCTGGAATCTCCCAATACACATTGTCGCCGGAAAACGCCGCAATCGGCTGTCCCATCTGGGACTTAATCACAACAATCCGCGATTTCCCAAAATCATTCTTGTACTTATTCAGCACCCTTGCAATGGCTACGTTTCCGGTAACTCTGCTTCCGCTGCTATTAATTTCATCCAAAGAAAAATCTACTTCCGGTTCCAGGCCTTTCTGTACAAAAACGCAGGTATCTCCGCAACTTTCGATTTCTTTTCCATCAATTGTGATTGTAATGACGGAGGACAAGTCATACCCCGTTACTGTCCTTCCGTCGCTGTCATAGCTGGTAGTCTCTATTTTATTCCCGGTAATACTGATTTTCTTTCCGGACGTCTTCAACGTCTGGTTTCCATAGTTGTCATAGGTATACACCGTATAGTTGTTTCCGATCAGTGATCCATGAATATCATTCACAATGGATCCCAGCTTCCCGCATCCTGTCAGTAATACCAGTAAAAATACTGGCAGCAGGACCAGCATCCTTCTCTTCTGTTTTCTCAAACTTTTTCCTCCGTTTCCGTTTTGGCGTAATTATATTCTACCATGGCCATCAACAGAGGTACAACCATCAAGAAGGAAAGAGCCGCACTTTTTAACAAAATGACTGAAAACAGCAGTCCCACAATAGCCATAACCAGTTTCAGCATCGCATCGGTTCGCAGTTTTTCTTTCCTGATCAATATACAGGATATGACGATATGTACCAGGAGAACAACGCAGGCAAACACAATTGCGAACATCAGCAGGAAAAAGATGACACCGCCAAAACTGCTTCCAAGCAGCGTAAAAAATGCTCCCGGCACCATGGCATAACCGCTGATATAATCATCCAAATTTTTTGCCCTTGCTGACAGATCTATTCCAAGCATGCCGATTTTAGAAAAATCATGGCATAGGAGAGCGGTTTTTACACCTATCACAACTAGAAAAAGCAGGTATATTCCTATAACCGCTGTAGATATTTTAGCCAGTTTTTTGCTCTTCTTCATAAATTTTCTCCTCGCGGTAATTTCTGATTGTATTGTATCATAATTCTGAATAATATGGAAAAAGAACACCGGGAAGATGTTCTTTTTCATTTTGAGGTTTTAGGCCCCTACAAATATACACGGTTCTCAAACCGGCTTCAAGTGTCAATCCAGTACTTCGCAGAGTCAGACCCTGGCATTTCAGGGCATTCTCAATCCGTATGATTCACTTGAGTTGCACTTTATTATGGAAGTTCACAAAAGTAAAAAATCAGTATATTCTTACAGCGATTTTTTATTTATATACCCTTATTTCTTTTCCTCCACAAAGAAGGAGACATTCCATATTTTCTTATAAATACATTACAAAAATATCCTGCATCTCTGTATCCAGTCATCCGTGCAATATCTGAAATAGACAGGCGTGCATCTGCCAGAAATTTTTCTGCCTGACGCATCCGAACATCAGTTATATATTCCACAAAGTTCATATTCATTTCTCTTCGAAATAAACTCGAGAGATAATTAGGGCTTAAATAAACATATTCAGCTACTTCTTCCAACGTCAGTTTTTCGGAAAAATGTTCATCTATATATTTTTTTGCGGATTGAATAATTCCGGAAACTTCCTTTTCCTCGTTCTTTTTATTATCATTTATTTTTTCTATCTCTTTGTTTTCTATTTTTTCCTCTTCATATGCAATACGGTACAATGCTTTATTTAGTTCATCCTCATCAATGGGTTTTTCCAGAAAATCTTTTACCCCCAGGCGCATGGCTTCTCTGGCATATGAAAAATTTGCATATGCACTGATAATTAAAAACCGAATGTTCAATCCTGTTGCCTGTATCTTTGTAATAGTCTTCAGTCCATCCATTCCCGGCATCATAATATCTGTAATAACAAGATCTGGTTTTTTCTTCAGAATTAACTGATATAATTCTACCCCGTCCAGAGCGCATCCACAGTATCTTAATCCCAATCCTTCCCAGTCGATTAGCTTTCGAAGCATTTTCAAAGCTATCAATTCATCATCAGCAAGCACTACCTTCATTCTGATTCCACTTCCTTCTTACACATTTTATCAAACTGGTCTTTTAAAGGTATGATAAATGTAACAATTGTATATTCCATCGGTACACTTTCTATAGCAAAATCTGCCTTTCCATTACAAAACATCTGTAATCTTTCAAATGTATTTTTTATTCCAATCCCTTCTTCTCCACATTTTTTGTGTTGTCTCATTTTCTGATTTATGTTATTTATCGTTTCCTCTGAAATTCCTTCACCGTCATCTGAAACACTTAAAAATAAATATTCATTTTCTACTCTGGCAGATACTAATATATGAACCCTTTTCAAAATCGCTGACATTCCATGCACAATTGAATTTTCACATAAAGGTTGCAAAATCATAGCCGGAACTTCCAGTTTTCCACATTCATCCTGCATAGATATTTCCCATTCAACTTTTTCTCCAAACCGTTCTTTTTGAATTTCCAGGTATAACTGAACATTTTTTATCTCATTTTCTAATTTTACAATCTTATCCAGACTATCCAGCGAATATCGAAAATAACTGGCTGTTTTAATTGTAAACTTTCTTGTTCTGTATGCTTCTTCCTCCACTGCAAGTCCGGCAATAATGTTCAAAATATTAAACATAAAATGTGGATTTACTCTCGATTGCAAAAGGCTTAACCTTGTACGTTCCAGTTTTATTTCCATCTCTCCCTGCTCTTTTAGCTGACGCATCTGCTTTTGATTTTTATCTACCATTTCACAAAATGCATTATTAAGAATTCCCAGTTCATCCGCAGGATAATTGATATATTGCATTTTTATCTGTTTATTTCCTGCAATGATTTCTTTTACCTGAGATGTCAGTGTAATTACCGGATGCATCACATAATTGGCTAAATTTTTTCCCTGAAGTATAAACAAACCTGCAAGAATTAAATCCACCAGAAAGATTCCCAGGCTTGCATTTAAACGAACTGTAAATTGTTTTTCTTTATGTTTTTTAATATATTTTTCCATTTCATCGGAAAATCCATTATAGAGTTCCATTAAAATATTTATTTTATCTTGTGCCTTATAAATGCATTCAGCCGTCAGTTCTTTGTTTGTATTCTCTTTTCCTTTCCGTATTTCTTCACATAAATTCCATGTTAAAACATATAAATCTCTACTTCTTGGTTTTTTAATTTCCCTGTCAATACTCTCCGCCTGTAAAACCAAATGTTCAGAAATTGTCTCTCCATTTTTCCAGAATTCCTCCGTAGGAGTCTGCTCCAATACATACAAAACCCCATCCAGTTCATTCAACTGTTTCCAATAAGTAGAAAAATCTTCCTGTGTATTCAGTGTTTTATCCGCATAAAATGCAAAAAACTGAAGTAATCCCTGCCCTACTATAAAAGTTAAAATTAATCCCAATGCAAAACTCACATAAGAATTCCAAAATCGTTTACGAATCGAATAATACTTTTGTCTCTTTTTTTTCATATTACCCTCAATCCACTGTAATAATATTACATTCAAACATATCCTGTCTATCTTTTACACTATCTGGATTCTGATATAATTCTCTTAAAATTTTTATACAGCCTTTCGCACACTCATCTACATTTTGAACCAACACTGCGTCGATTCCACCTTCTTCTATTTCTTTTTCTACCTGTGTAGTCATGTCAAAACAGATAATATAAATTTCTTCTTTTTTTCCCATATCTTTAACAGCTCTTGCAGCTGCAATCCCTGACGCAGAATCCAAGCAAAAGAGCACATTTATTTCAGGATGTGTTTGTATCATATCTTTGATAGACTCAACTGCTTTTTCACTATTTAGAGAACACTGAAGCTCTGTATCTATTTTCATGTTTTCTCCGAAATCACTATATAACATTTCTATCCTTTTCCCAAAACCTTCTCTTCTTTCTTCTCTGCTTTTATTAAGATTCTCCTGGTTAACTGATGAAGACAAGATTCCTATTGCACAGTCTTCAAAGCGTTTTTCCAGCAAATCTGCTCCCTGCTGACCTGCTTTTTGATTATCTGTCCCTACATAGGCACAACGTCCACTTTCTTTCATATCCCCATCCACCAGAATCAATTTAATTTGATTTTCTTCCAATTTTTGAAAATCAGTTTCTCTTTCTATCGCTGACCCGCTTAAAATCAATACATCTGCATCTAATTCTATCGCAATGTCTGCTTTTGTTTCAAAGGAGCTATATGATTCTTCTCCAAGTTCATAAACACTAAGCCATATATCATCGTCTCCATCCAACTCTGTCTCCATTTTCTGGGCAGCCTGAGCAATCATACTATTTACCCCTTTTACATTTGAATAAAAAATAAGGCATCGTAGAGGTTTAGAATTCTTTGCAGAAACAGGAATTAAAATTAACATTCCCATTATAATTATAATGATTGCCAAAAACACTTTCCATATAGTTTTTACCCTTTTCATTATCTGCCTCCATTTTTTTGTATATAAAAAAGTTGCGTTCCCCAAAATTACTTTTTGAGAAAACGCAGACTTTTTACTTATTTTTTATTTACTCTGATCAAACAACCATTCCAAAATTGCCGTATTATTATATGCATGAAGATAATTCAAATGACAATCTGGTTCTATTGTATTTACCTGATAATGAGTATACAGAAGATTTGTTCCCATTTGCTCTGCAAGTTCAATCTGTTCCTCTGCAAGCTGCTCTGCTTCATATCCTGTCAGGTATCCATTCCATGCCTCATCTCCCACATTTGCCGCAGCCTCTCTTCCAATAGAAGACGCCGTATCAACAAAAGCTTCACTTGCGTCAAGTCTTCTTGGAATCTCATCTGCCGCTGTAATAAGCCAGGTAGGAATATCTTTTATTGCTTCATGTTCTTCTTGTGTATATTCAAACATTGCGGCAGAGGCAAGCAATGTTCCTGCAATCTGATCTGGCATAGCAATATCTGTTGCTACCGCACTTTTCGTTCCGGCTGATGTTCCCATTGTATATATCCGTTTCTGATCTACATTATATTCTCCCATCACCTGCTGAATCAGTTGCACTGCTGCTGTCATAAAAGGTTCCTCGCCGCCATGTTTAATTGGATTTTGCGGTACCAGAACAAAACATGGATGTTCCGACTGCCATTCATCTGTGGCAAAGTTCTGTGCAGAACGGCTGTCTAAAATTGGCATAATATTATTATCTCCGCCTTCTCCACCACCATGATAATAAATAACCATAGGAAGGGAAGCCAAATCTGCTCCACCGTTCTCATAACCGTCCGGAACAAACAGGCGATACATAATAGAATAATCTTCTCCATCTACCTGCATTGTATATTGGTCAGCCTGAAACTCATCAGCTATCAGATTATACTGTTCTGAAGATTCCATTCCAAAACCAGCAATAGTTACATTACCTTCTTCATCCAGTTTTCCCTCTTCATTTACCTTAATGTCAGATAACTGACTGATATATAAAGTCGGTGGTGTATAATAATCCATTCCACCGTAATTCGTATGTGTTTTATACATGGCAGTTTCTGTATTAATTGGTTCTTCTATAAGAACAAAAACATATTTTCCTGATGTTCCGCAGTCTCCCCATTCTCCTGTATTATTTACATAGGTTCCAACTACATTATATCCTTTTACAAGATATGAAGTATAATCCACTGCCGAAGCATCTACTTCACCGGAATATTCAATTCGAACTGCTTTAATGTAGTTTCCCTGATTTGTTCTGGTTTCTGAAAAATTCAATGCACCGACTGCTTCAATTGTAATATTTTCTGTTTCCTGCGTCTCTGTCTGCGTTCCATTATCCGCTGCCATAATTCCCACTGCCGGACTACATGCAGCCATTGCAAGCACCGATACCCCAAGAAGTACTTTATACAATTTGTTTTTCATTTCTCTTCTCCTTTTCATCATACTTTTTCAATTGAAATCTGCCGGCATTTTTCATTTCAGATTGTTTTACGCTGTCATTTTCTTGACTGATTAAAAGTATACTTGATGAAAAGTTTTTTAACAAGGCTTTCAAACAAGGAGAGGAAGATATTATAAAAAATAAGAAAATATTACAGATCTGCGAAAACTTTTCAGCTCTCTTTCTGCGTTTCCTGGTTATCCTTATCTGTGACATGCTCCCACCACTTAAATCTTACGATTTTGAAGTGGGGGCTTCCTGCTCGATTGCCCTTTAGGGCAAAGCTAAAACAGGCTATCCCCGCGTGTCCCGCGGTTTTATTTTTTATCCGGATACGGATCTTTTTCTGTGCCGTCAGGCACATTCTTTATAAAGTCTTTTTCCTTCTTCCCGGATATTGACTGCCGCATTCACATCCCGGTCCATCCGGTTTCCACACTCACAGACATACTCTCTATCCGACAATGCCAGTTCCTTTTTCTTATGTCCGCATACACTGCAGATCTTGCTGGATGCAAAATAACGGTCTACTTTTATAAGATTCTTTCCACGCTCTTCCAATTTGTGTACTTCGCAGAGTCAGACCCCGGAAGTGCGGAAGTGGACCCCGGAAGTGTTTGGGAGCAAATCTGATTAGTGACAAACTGAGAAATCAGCAACAGGATGTGCCAAGAATTTCCAGAGTATCAATATCCTTTGAGAGATATTCCAGATATAACTGACCAAGACTGCTTAAAGGTATTTGGGCAATAGTCAGGTAACCAATATGAAGCAGTCCGATATCATTTTCCAGAGACTTTGCGATAATATTTCCCATACCCTTATGAAATGCATCTGCGTTACTGTTAGGAAGATCCGGACCAATACTGAAACAGTCTGTTTTTCGAACAAGAGCAATCTTTGTGCAGCGGTCACTGACATGGACATTTTTATTTAAAAGCTTGTAAAACAGCGGTTCTTCTGAGAAATGGGAAGTTTCCAATTCCTGGTCGTAAGTAACGAAAGGATATTTTTCCAGATCCTTTATAGAAAGGACAGGAAGAGAAGCCAGTGGATGACCAAAACGGAGAAACACATAATTTTTGACACTTTTGATTTCATGAAATTCAATATCATAAGAAGAAAACAAAGTCTGCATGCTGCGCATATGAGGTTCGTGTATTGCTACAACTCCCAGTTCACTTTTTCTTCCTGCTACGTCGTGGATAACTGAATTAGTATCGCATTCGCGGATTGCAATATCATAGGTTGGAGAGTTAATTTCTGCTAAAAAGCTGGTAAAGGCCCGCACTGCAGATGGAAGATGCTGACAGGATACTGAAAAACGCATAGGCAGCGATTTCCTTGCATGGTAGCGTTGCTCAAGATACTGAGACTGTTCTACAATTTCTTTGGCATATTTAATAAAGTCTTCTCCATCGTAGGTAAGGGAAACGCCACGATTTGTCCGTTTAAAAATAGTAATACCCAGATCAGATTCCAGCTCTTTTACAGCAGCAGAAAGTGTAGACTGAGAAACAAAAAGATTTTTTGCTGCTTTAGAAAATGAATGACTGTTGGAAATTTCCAGCATATATTTCAGATTTTGCAATGTCATAGATAAAAACTTCCTTTCTGTGAATTATGCTATCAGAAAAATTGATTGCTGGCAATAGAAATTATATTAAATTAAAGTAAGAAATGTTTCTTGTAATCGATTAATCTGCATGATATAGTAGAACAGACAATTAAAGCAGAATATTTTATGGAATCCGGTCAAATGCCGGAGCGGTGCCGCCACTGTAGGATGGAGCATTCATAAAAATACACTGGGATTTCCGGGAAGTATATGAATGTGAAGAAGTCAAGCCAGGATACTTGGATATTTTGCCGGAACCCCGATTTAACGAGTCATTAAAAAGGGTGAGTTGCAGATAAGTTTTTTGCGCCCTTTTTTGTGATGAAAAGGGTGCTTTTTTATTTTACAGATAAGGAGATAAGGAATGAAAAAAAGATCAAAGTTTCTTGCCATGTTACTGTCGACAGCAGTAGCTGTTTCCTCGCTTACAGGAATCAGCGTATTTGCAGCTGACAAAACATCTGGAGAGGAGGAAACCAGAACAGTTGTAGACGCCACCGGAGCAGAAGTAGAAGTGCCTGCACATCCGAAGAGAATTGCAGTTCCAGCAATGGTTCTGCCAAATATGGTTTATGCATTACAGGGAAATGCAGAGAATATGGTATCTATTCCACCGGCAGCATATTCAGGATGGGAAATGTCTATTTTGAAAGATCTGGCTCCGGAACTGGAAGATGTAGATACTACAATGGTAAATGATGACTTTTCAGTAAATGTAGAAGCTCTTGCAGATGCAGATGTGGATTTAGTACTGAACTGGGATTCAGAGACTGACCAGGCAGAGCAGTTAAAGGCATTGGGAATTCCATGTGTACTTGTGTCTTCTGCAAAAGATATGGACGGCCTGAAAAGTCTGGTTACTATGCTGGGAGATGCATTAAACTGTGAGGATCGTGCAAAACAGGTAACAGACTGGTATGATGAAACTATGGATTATTTTAACAGCAAGGCAGATGAGGTTGCTGCTTTATCAGAGGATGAAATGCCAAGAGTTCTTCATTTCCAGAATGTACATGAGATGACCTGCTATACAGGTGGGATTAATACTTATATTACAACACTTGAAGGTGGACAGAATTTCACACTTCCTGAAGACATTACAGAACCTTCAATGGAAACAATCCTAGAATATGATCCGGAGATTATTTTTATCAGTAATTTCGATGATGTAACTCCGGAAGATTTCTATGAGAACAAACTGGAAGGACAGGATTGGAGTAACGTGAGCGCTGTTAAAAATCATAAGGTTTATAAAGTTCCATGTGGATTATACCGTTGGGCTCCGCCAAATACATTTGAAAAACCACTTTATATGAAATGGACAGCATCCATTGTACAGCCGGAGATTTTCTCTGATTATGATATCAGAACAGAAATCAGCGATTTCTACAAAGATTATTATGGATATGAGCTCAGTGATGAGCAGTTGGACAGCCTCCTGAGATTGGATTTAAATAAATAAACAGAAAAGAGACAATTACATTGAAGGATAACAAAAAGCATAAAAAAGCAGAGTATGGAATACTGATTACCGGACTGATCATACTGCTGGCAGTTGCATGTATTATTGCGTTGTGTGCAGGACAGTACAGTGTTTCTGTTCCGGAAGTGATCAAGATACTTGCATCCCGATTTGTAAATGTGACAAAGACATGGAGTAACACGGCAGAAGGCGTAGTATTTACACTACGCCTTCCGCGTATTATAGGAGCAGTGTTAGTTGGCAGTGCATTATCCTTATCAGGAGCTGCTTATCAGGGCGTATTTAAGAATCCGCTGGTTGCGCCGGATCTCCTGGGTGTTTCTTCTGGTGCATGTGTAGGTGCATCAGTGGCAATTTTGTTACATTTAAATTCATTTGGTGTGCAGGCAATGGCATTTGTGGCGGGGATTTGGGCAGTTGGACTTACTTTATTTATTCCACGCCTGATAAAGAATACGAATATGACGATGCTGGTATTGTCAGGAATCATTGTCAAAGGGATCATGGATTCTGTAATGGGAATCATCAAATATGTTGCAGATCCGGAGACAGAACTGCAGTCTATTACTTATTGGCAGCTGGGCAGTCTGACAAAGGTATTGCCAAAAGATTTGTTTACTGTAGGACCGGTGATTGTTGCAGCATCAGTGATTATTTTTCTCCTTAGATGGAGGATTAATATTCTTTCACTGGGAGACAGAGAAGCAAAGACACTGGGCGTTTCAGTTACAATTGTTCGAAACTTTATTATAATCTGTGCGACATTACTGACTGCATCTGCAGTATGTATCAGTGGAACGATTGGATGGATCGGACTTGTGATTCCGCATTTTGCACGAATGCTTACAGGTCCGGATAATACGAAAGTGATTCCCGCCAGTATTTTAATGGGAGCTATTTTTATGGTAGTCATTGATACTCTGGCAAGAGCTTTGACAAGTGTAGAACTTCCGCTGAGTATTCTGACAGGAATTATTGGTGCACCATTTTATATTATTATACTTGCCAGACAAAGGATGAAATTATCATGATATTAGATGTACAGGATTTATCATTTCGATATAGTAAAAATGCGAAACCTATTTTTCATAATGTAAATTTCCAGATGGAAAAGGGAGAAATTCTCACAATTCTTGGTGCCAATGGTGCCGGAAAATCAACGCTTTTAAATTGTCTGGCAAATATTTTGGAGCCTTGTTCTGGAAAGATTCTGGTAAATGGAGCCTCTATTCATGACATGAGTCTGAAAAAAGCTGCACAGCTGATTGGTTATGTACCGCAGAATCATGCGCCGGTATATGACTATTCAGTGAGAGATTTTATAGTCATGGGAAGGGCTCCGCATCTGGGAATGCTGGAAAAGCCATCAGGAAAGGACTATGCGATTGTGGATGAAGTTATACGGGAACTGGGAATTGAAAAGCTTGCTGATAAAGCATATACACAGATCAGCGGCGGAGAACGACAGCAGGCACTGATCGGACGTGCTATTGCACAGCAGCCGGAAATTATTATGTTTGATGAACCGACCAATCATCTTGATTATGGAAATCAGCTCCGTATGGTCCATAAGATAAAGAATCTTTCTAAGAAAGACTATACGGTTATTATGACAACCCATATGCCAGATCATGCAATGATGATAGGCGGAAAAACAGCTATTCTTGGCAGAGATGGAACATTGAAAGTAGGAAAGACAGAAGAAATTATTACAGAAAAGAAACTTGAGGAACTTTATCAGGTAAAAACCCGAATTGTATATATTCCAGAAGTTGGAAGAAAGGTTTGTGTGGTAGCGGAACAATGAAAATCAGAAGAGTTGCTTTTTACGGTAAAGGTGGGATTGGAAAATCAACAATTGCTTCTAATGTATCTGCATTACTGGCTATGCAGGGGAAAAAGGTTCTGCATATAGGATGTGATCCTAAGGCAGATTCTACCAGACTTTTGTGTAAAGAACGGATAAAAACAGTTCTTGAGGTACTTGAAGAAAATGATTGTCCGAAGAGAGAGGATCTGGTGCATAGATCAGAATCTGGTGTCTGGTGTGTGGAATCCGGTGGTCCGGAAGCGGGAAATGGATGTGCTGGTATGGGAATTATTACTGCTATGAAAGAACTGGAACGCCTGGGAGTATTTGAGGAAGACTGGGACGTAGTTATTTATGATGTTCTGGGAGATGTGGTATGTGGCGGATTTTCCGTGCCAATGAGACAGAGATATGTAGATAGAGTTTATATTGTATCTTCTGCGGATTTTATGTCTTTATATGCTGCGAATAATATATTAAAGGGTGTTGTGAACTATTCAGATGAAAGGAATCTGCTGGGAGGCTTTGTATTTAATCATATTCGCGAGCAGGAAGAAGAATGTATAGCAGAGGAGTTTACAAACCGGGTTAAAGGAAGAATAGCAGCAATTATCAGAGAAAGTAAAGAACTGAAGCTGGCTGATTTCAGAAAAGAGATTTATACTCAGAATATGTCAGCTTCAGACAGTGAAAATTGGAAAGCGTTTTGCAGACTTTCAGAAGATATTTGCAGGACAGATGAGAGAAGCGTAAGCATATCACAAAATAAAGCAGAGGAAGCACTTCCCATTCCATTAAATGTAGATGAGATAGAAAAATTTGGTATGGAACTGAGCAGGAAATTGGATAAATTATGAGAGGTTTTGAAATTGAGAGAACATTGGACGAGGATACCTGTTCAATGGAAACGCTACCGGAAAAAATTCTGAAAGTCCCGGGAATCGCACTTGTAGCAGCCGGCACTCCTGCATGTCTGATAAGTCTGTACGATTCAGCGGAAAGAATCAATACACTGGATCGTTTATTTCTTTGCCAAATATCTCCTGTAGAGTACAGCTTGGGAAAACAGGGAAAGAAAATATGGCAGGCAGTAGAACAGGCAGCAAATACAGAAGGAATCAGAGGAGTGATTATATATTCTTCCTGTATGGAAGTTCTGACAATGTGGGATTTTCAAAGAGAAAGAAAGAAAATCCAATGTAAAGTACCGGTGGAAATTCTGTACAGAGGACCACTTGTGAAAAGACTGGTTGCACCATTAGAAGAATTGAAACTGATTTTTAATAGATGGAATATTGAAATTGATGAGTTAAATGAAAAGAAGATCCATAGTTTGAAAAGTACGGGTTCAGAGGAATCTTTATGTGAAAAAGTAAATATAAATAGAAATATGCATGCAGTCGAATCATTTGAAATTCAGGAACCTTATTTTATACAGGAAATCAGGAATTTTGCAAATAAAGAATGCGATATCTTACTATTTACCCCAGGCGGCTGCACCAGTTCTCTGAAACGTCTGCCAATCAATAACCTAAAAAATGTATGGAACACAAGATTTAATGACTATGTTCTCAGTCAGGGAAACATTACTCAGATTTCACAGGAAATAAAACAAAAATTCCCACAAAACAGACCGCTTTATCTGTTGGAGGCAGCAATACCAAGATTTACAGGAATTAATCTGGATAAGATTGCAGATAATCTCAGGAAGGCAGGAAAGGAAGTTTATTATATTCCGGATCCGGAAAACAAATATAGATAAAATAGAGGCACATTGGGGTCGGATCCTGGAAGGCACTGGAAGAACATTTCTCTTAATCAGATTACAGACTTTAAAGAAGGATACTCATAACTATTTGTGTACATATATTCAGGCGCACAATCGATTTCTTCATCCAGCCATGTAACAACCCCATCTACCACTTTACAGTTTTTAAAAATATGTTCATCAGACAACGGTGTAAACACTGGACCTGTTAAAATAGTAGCATCAAAAAGGCGCTGCTCACCTGTAGAAAATGTAAGAATCATCATCATATCATCCAATGGTTTCGCTGATACTATTTGAACATTTTCTATCTTTTCACTGGCATATACAATTCCATTTAACGAAAACATACCCATTCCTCCTACTGTAATGGCTTAATCTTATCAAAATATTCTCCTCTGACTGCTTTACTTCATAGGGTCAGACCCCGGAAGTTCATAATTTTTTTAATGTTGCATTTCGAATGATTTTTGAGTATACTATAAATGAGTCAAAAGCTTGCCGGTCATCACGGCTAGAATATGATGAACGTGTATGTTTAACTTCCGCAAGCGACGGGGTGCTTCAAAGCGTAGAGTATCGCTTACTTGTAAGAAGAGTCTACTGAAAAGTAGATTCTTCTTTTTTAGAAAGGACAACTTGTTATGAAACTTGTTACGATAAATAATTCACTATTACTCAAATACCATGAAGATCCAGAAGTACTTCAAAAATCTACTCGACCTTATGTACTAGTCATACGTCTGAAATATAGGAACACCAATTATGACTTTGCCATCCCCATTCGCTCAAACATCCCAGCCTCTGCACCAAAGAATCAATATTTTGCATTACCACCTCGTCCACAGACAAGACCCAAAAACCGTCATGGTTTACATTACATAAAAATGTTTCCTGTCACAAAACAATACCTTATCCGCTACCGTACAGACGGAAACCGCTTTGCTACTTTAATTCAAACCATTATTGATAAGAACAGCAAACAAATTGTTAATGAATGTCAACGTTATCTCGATCTTTATAGTCAAGGCATTAAACCTTTATATTCAACAGACATTGACTATCTTATAGAACAACTTTACAAATAAACTACTGCCACCTTCACTGGTGGCTTTTTCCTTCTCTCTTTCCACTCTATATCCGATTTTATTCTTCTTTTATAGATCTTTTATCGTTACTTTATCCTTCTTAGTTGTACTTCATGGAGACAGACCTTGACATCCTTCTATCTTCATTCGGAATCCACCAGAACCACTATAGAAGTTCACACACATTTGACACATTGACAGGATAACAGAACAATAGCAGAACTTTGATAGCAAAACCTTGTTCCTATACTCTATGTCTCTCTCAAAACATATTTTACTCGTTTTGTTTGTTCTGACATAAAGCTTGATTCTAGCATTACCTATTAATTGATCTGCAAACTTTATACTTTCTTTACAGAACTTTTAGGGCTCGTTTAATCATTTTATAGGTACTTCATAGGGTCTGACCCCCAATGTGCACGTCAATATCGTTTTCAGCCCCTCTGGTGGCGAAAGTATGACGGAGACAATGAGGATGTAAGCCGCTTAGACCAATCTTTTCGCAAATACTATAAAAGGTATTTCATGGTGCCTGACCCTTGCGGGCTCATTAGAGGCTGATCCCAACGCTAGTTGCAAAATAAACTCGCCCTTGTTCATCATCCAAAATTTCATCTACAGAAATCATCTCTAAACATTGCATCATATACACCATAGACCATATTTCATCAAACTGAGAAGATAACTCCATGTGTTGTTCTATCAAATCTTTTGTAATGGTATATGGTGAAAAATCAGGAGCACCATATAGATAGTCACTGTTAAGTAATTCTGCTATTTTCTTTGCTAACTTTGAATTTTTTACAGCAGTTTCATAAGAAAAACTCTGTAAAGGTTCACGATTGAATCCGTAAATGCTATCGGCTCCAATGGGATCTCCCCAATAAGGAAGTATATATAATTCATAATCATCTTTGTCAATAGGACACCATGTCTCCATAATTTTATAAAAGCGAATCATGAAATTATGAAGCACACAAAAATCTTCTTCGGACAAAAAGCTGCCTTGACGAATCAAAAAGTGGGTTTCATTATTTCTCAGCTTTTGCAACAGCTCAAGTTCTGTTTTTAACGATTCTCCCTGCACAAGGCTTCTACCAAATAACTTCTTATGTAATGAAATTAGTTCGTTAAATTGAATTTTGTTAAATTTTGAAAGGTTTTCATTTGACAACGTATCAAAAAAACTATTTAAATCCGTTGCTTTGAAATAATCGAGTAAGAGTTTTGCATCAGCTTCATTTTTTACTTTTCTTATTTCTGCAACCCTGTGATCATTATCATTCAACAGCATTTGCTTCATAATAAGTTCAACAGCATTATGAAGTGACGACACAAAATTTTTCTGATACTGGAGTGTTGCTTTTCCATCCTTTATATCATCACAAAAGCGTATGGCAGCTGCCCACGCTTCAAAGGCATTTTCCATCAATACTGGTTTCATATCTTGCTTGTTCTTTTCTCTTCAAAAGACAGATACCCATGTCAACAATGGGAGAAGCACGTTCATCCTAACCGTTAACATGAGCGGTTCACTTGCTATTTAAAATGATTGAGCTGTTTCTAACTCGCAGGCTTTATCGTACAGATTATCATAATGCAAAGTTAGAATGTTTTGCTGGGTTGCTTTGTTTCGACGATCACGATAAGTAGCTTCCTTGTAATCCTCACGCAAGCCTGCGACCACAGCATAGTGGAAGCGGATTGAATCATATTCTGAAAATTCCTTCGGAAGTGAGGATTTGTTGCTGTACTTGGTGATCGTTACAAACGATGCAGAAAAGTGTGCTTCGATTTCTGCTTTCCAATCATAAATTTGATAAGTACCTTTTCTAAAGGCTTCTCCCTCGTGTCCAGATTTCAAGGTTGTTCTTCCATTAGGGTGTTCAAGCTCGACAAATACAAACTCATAGCCGCCAGAGCTTTTTCCTATCAACAAATAATCGGCAATGTACTTACCTAAAGCAAATTCCGGGAAGACATATGCATCGTGGTGGCCAAAATTATAATACTTAAATACACCAGCAATAATATGATAAGCAGGTCTATGATTAATAAAGCGAAGAACGTCTCTTTCGTTTGTATTTGCATCATGAATCAAGGCACAAAATTCTTCATTTAGTTGTTCCATATTACCTTCGTTCTGGAAATCAAACAACTCAATATGATTGTTAGGGAACAAACTATTATAGTGTCGAACTGCTGCTGGATACAATCGCCTATGATTTATCTTCCCAAATCCTCTGTCTCCGACAGCTTTTCTTTCAGTACACAAAATACCCTCATACAGTTGCATCTCCTGTTTGGTAGGAACGCTCTTTATATAGTCTCGTTTATATAAATTCATAATACTTCCTCGGATAATATCAAATAAAGAATGTTGTTCGAATATGCTGCAATGCTGTTCATTGTTCGATTTCTGTAGTGAATTCCAAAATATCATCGACTCCACAATCAAGAGTTTTGCAGATTTTCTCGATAGTGTCGAGAGAAATATAATTGTCACGCTTGATGCGTGTAATGATATTGGCACTAAAGCCTGCTTTTTCCATCAGATCTGCATTAGTCATACCCTTGTCACTCAGTAAGTGAAACAATTTTTTATAGGTCACAGCCATGGTACAAGGACATCTCAGCATTATAAAGCGCCACAGCACTTTCCATCTGCTCTTTCAGATTCTTCCCTGCATCATACTCCGGCTTTAGCTTCTTTCGACCGCCGCCTGGCTTCCGAGATTTATACACTCTTTTTTCTCCCATAGCTCACAGCACCAGTTCATACAATTTGAACGTCATCTCCCCGACCACATCATAATAAGGTGTCTTGGTCTGGATATATCGAAAACCTAGTTTCTGATACAACTTTTCGGCCGTTGTGTTGTTCTCAATCACATCAAGTCGTAATGCCTTCTTGCCAGCTTTTCTTTCCTGCTCAATTACATTCTCTACTAATCTTCGCGCCAGTCCTTTTCCACGATAATACGGATGAACTGCCAGAACATGAAGAACGATTACCTCATCCGAGTCAATCTGCCACGGAGCATCTGCATAGCCATCGACCTTTTCATCATTTGCTATGACACACGCTGCGATTTCATCACCATCTGCCAACACATACAGTTCTTCCCTATCAATGTTGTTCTGTATCATTTCATCAGATGGATGGACTCCTTTCTTCCAATACGGAAATGACGGGTCATCCTGGTCTTGGTCGATCAAGTTCCAGTACAGAGATCTTATTTTGTCGAAATCTTCTTTTTCTGCTTTACGAAATATCATTTTATCCATCCCTTATTCGTGCAGCTCCAGCGGCAGTCCGTCCGGGTCATGAAAGAAAGTCATCTTCTTGCCGGTATAATCGTCAACCCGAATCGGCTCACATTCAATTCCGACTTCCGCCAGCTCATTCACCGTCTGTTCCACGCTGTCTACGCAGAACGCAAGATGACGTAGCCCACAGGCTTCTGGGCGGTTCACACGCTTCGGTGGATTCTCTTCAGCAAAAATCTCCAGCTCTGTGTGTTCATTGACACTAAGATCTAGCTTCCAGTCCTTACGCTCTGGGCGATAGTTTTCTCTGATGACAGAGAAGCCCAGCTTGTTCACATAAAAATTCTTTGCGGCTTCGTAGTCAGATACGATGATTGCAATATGATGTATTTTTGATAAATTCATTTTTTCTCACGCTCCATTACTTTTATTTCCGTTGCAAACTATACATCAACCTTCAAAAATTACCGTGTGAACTCCTGGAGTTCAGTTTGTCCACACGGTCATCCTCTACCAGTTCGCCGGCAACGCGAATCCACTCGCCGCCTTTGAATGCGCACAACTCTGCTTTCGGATTGGCATGCAGCTGCTTGGAAACATCCTTCTTGCCAGTCTGGATGTACAGAGATCAGCCTTTCAAAACCAACTTGCACTCCTCAATCTTTCTATAATATGGTGATCTGCATCCCACATGTCTTTTTATAAATTGCTTATATCTGGCTATTCTTGTATAACAACTGTATCTTTGTCTCAATGTAAGCTTATTAGTCTTCTTCAAACTACTCATATACATGATATCCAAACAAATATAAATAAATCTTTCCTCTCTATATACGATTTGATTCAGTACTCTCTTGCAGAGCTTTGCACATTTACTATAATTTTGGTTTGCAAAATACATTTCCGCTAACATCTTACAAGTCTCGTAATTCATTTCTGTTTGTCTTATTTGATTTTCAAAAAATGTAATACTTTCTTCAAAATTTGTTTCATAAAAGCCTTTTGCATACAAATAATTCTCAAGAATCAGTTCTTTTGAATATGGATTTGTCTCATCGTTAAGTGCTTGTTCAAAGCACTTAAAAGCCTCATAATATTTATGCTCATACAAATATATATTTCCCTTATTCTGGAGTATATCTGTCGCGTAATTTACCGGCGTATCCTGAGTTCGTAAATATAATTGATATAATGAATTCTGAAGTCTCAATGCCTTCTTATAAAACCCAGCCTCCATATAGCACAGTGATAAGTTGTTTGCCACCTCACATGATAAAATGTTATTTCTATCTATTTTTTTATTAAAATTACCAAATAATAAACTCTCCAGATATTCTGTTGCTCTTTCTATATCACCAATAAAGCTGAGATTTAAACCAATTCTATTTTTCACATTATTTAATTTCTTTTCATTTTTAACTTCCTGATAATACTGCTCTACAACATATAATTTGTTAACAGCCTCATAATAATGTCCTGTCTTTTCAAGTACCCTGGAATATTCATCTTCTACCAGAATCTGAACTTCCTTCCTAACAGAATTCTCTTTACATGACTCTAAAGCCTGCTCAAATTTCTCTTTTGAAACTTTAAATTCCTCTATATCCATATATAGTGTTGCTTCATCAACTAAACATCTAATCCATTTTTCCTTGTCTCTTTTGAAAAATGTTTTACATTCTTTAAGCATGTCCAATAAAACAGAATTTTCTCTAAATCTGTATATTTTAAATAATATTCTTTCTATTTTATATAAATACCCATTTAGACTGTCATTTTGTATATCCAATTGTATGATGTTTCTCAAGTTCCATTCAACTTGTTGACATATTGTCACATCATGAGTAGCTTTTATCGTTTGTACATATGCCAATATATTTTTCCACCAGTTTTCATTTAAACTATTCGGTTCTGACGTATATTTTAGTTTAAATTCCACATTCGGAATGGCATACTCTCCATTTAAGAAGATATACTTTTTCATAATATATTCTTCAGCTTTAGCGTCTCCAATCAGTTTTCTAATTGCATTAATGTGGATCCCCTTTGAGCACAAATTTAAAATAATACTGATGTCTTTATCTTCTTTTGCTATATCGACAAATCCTCTACTTCGAATTTGTTCCACTGTCACCTGATTGAAATAACACAACTGCATAATCTGATATATATTATAAAAATTATATCCACTAATACGGAGTATTTCTTCTCTATCCTTATCAGAAAAAACAGTTTTAGGAAACTCATTCTCTAAATAACAGATGTAATTTAATGCCAGATTCTCCGAAACAGAAAAATCAAAATTTTTTATATTCCAGTTTTTTCTGCCAAAATATATGCACTTTAAATTTAATTTACGGAATAGTTCTGCCTCAACTATATACTCCGGATTTTTTACAAATAATAATATTTTTTTATCATTATATGTAATAAGTTTTTCCAAGTCCCTCTTATCTCTGATACTCAGTATTACATCATATCCTGCGTAAACTATATATGTATATTGAGAAATTATAACATCCTCGATTTTTTCATCCGGCAATGTAATATTTAATTTGTTTTCTTTCAGTAGTATATTTGAAATTTTTTCATATAATTGATGTAACTGATAATAAAAAAATCCCTTCTCATATACTACATTACATACTTTTTTGCAATTATATTATCTATATCAGCCACAAACTTGTCACATTTCATTTGCCAAATACTGACTTTATTTTGAGATATTCCCATCCATTCTGTAACCTGATCGTTAAGAGAATTCAACTTATCTTTGTCTGTTATAACCATGCTCTGATGATTTCTTAAAATATACTCTAAATCTTTTGTTGTAAGCGGTGGTACAAGAATCGGTATATGCTCCAATGTATTTGCCCAAACAGCTCCCAATTCACATTGACACATATGACTGTTGTAGAAATTCGTAGTCAGCACAAATAAGACCAACGTCTCCTCTGTAAGTTCCTCCCGTATAGCATCCAACCAATTTGCACCCAATTTAATTCCATATCCTTCAAATGATGAGCAAAAAATTTGTTCACTCTTTACACCCATGCCTTCTATAAGTGCAATTAATTCACCTACTATTTCCTTGTCCTCTGATGAATGACTAATAAATATCTTCTTCATAATACATAATACCTCCATGACATTATTTTGTTTCTTTAATACATAGGCCAAATTGGTTTAGCTTCTGATTACTGCAGTAACCTATAGATCACCTGCAAGTTTTAATTAAAGAATTCGAAGATCAAAAATTAATCTTTGTCAAATTTTTTTCAATCCTGCCAACATCAAAACCCACCAACGCAGTAAAAATTACACTAAATATAATTTTACCTATTTCTTCTAATGATCCCCATGTCAACTAGGAAACATGTCCAAAGCCGACCAATCCATAGATGGCTATCGCCATAATAACAAACAGTATTCCATTAACCCATTTTTTGTATTGCAATATCTGAGAATTTTTTTCTGTATAATGTTCTATTTCCTTGTTCTGCCATTCTATACGTCTACTATGATTCTCTGTTTCAAGTTCATAACATAATCAATCACTCTTAAGATTTTATATATCATGTCAATGGCAGCCTTGGGAGAAGGAACAATCTCAGCCTCATAATTTTTTTTAATATTTCATTTTCTTTGAAATTCATCAAGTTAAACAACGTACACCCACATATTAATTCTTTTTGCTCTATACTATGAATAAGTTCATAATGTCCATTATCTTCAAGCAAATATCGCTGCTCTTTAAGCAATATTTCTTCCCTTGACAATTTATTTTTCAATTCAAGTAAATGTCGCACTTTTTGAGTATATTTATCAGCTACTGTTTTCTTTTCATCTTCAAATAAATTACTGGGGTCATTACTGGGGTCTGACCCCACATGAAACAACATATTTTCCTTTCATTTTGCCCATTTATGCTCTATCTCTATAGTACTACTCTTCATCTGTTATTGCACTCATCTTTTGTCGACGTTTTTCGACATATTTCGATGTTTTTATTTATTCTTATTTCATAGGGTCTATTTCATAGGGTCTGACCCCAATGTTGGGAACTTAGCGTCAACTTAAGGACTTTAAATCGATTTACTTGTTCTTTGAAAATCAAATAGTAAAAATATACAATTTCGAGCGTAAAATATCAGCACTATGTCTACTTGACAAATTGGTCAAAATTTGCGGCGCAGCCTCTTGAATATATACTTTTTTAGGAGGTAATGCCATGAATTATTATGATTTAATTTCTTTGATTTTGACACAGCTACATGAACGGATTAATTCCGATGAATTTCTTGAACGATTTCGACGTCCAAATTCTTTTGTGCGATATCGTAAACTGACATTGAAACAGGTTGTTGCTTATCTTGTCCATTCAAAAAAACGTTCCATGGATATTGAATTGTCTGATCTTCAGCGCCAGCTTCCGGACATTGATTTTCCTGATGTTTCCAGGCAGGCTGTTTCAAAAGCCAGAAAAGGAATTCTGCCGGATCTTTTCAAAGAACTTTTGGATAAACAGGTTGAAATGGTTTATACACACCTTGACTGTCCAAAAAACTGGTTTGGATACCGTGTTTTTGCTGTTGATGGGTCTACACTGGAGATTCCCTTGTCCAATGATACCTCTGCGGAATTTGGGGCTATTACCAGCTGCAACAATCATGATGTTTTCTGGGTTGAAGGTCTGCTCTCAACTATTTATGATGTCTTTCTCGACCAGATAATTGATGGACAGATATATACGAAAGCGGCCGGCGAACGTGATCCGGCAAGAGAGCACTGGACCCGGCTGCAGGAACTGAACCTTGCCGACAATGCCCTGCTCATTTTTGACCGTGGATATTACTCAAAAGAATTATATGAGGACCTGGTTTCCAATGGATGCAACGTTTTGATGCGTTTAAGAAAAGACAATAAATTTTGCAAATTAGGTTCCGATGATTTTTCATGGACAGCTACTTCCGCAAATGGCAAACCGATCCTTTACCGGGTTGTAAAAGTTCCTCTGCCCCAAAAGTCCAAGGAAGCAAATGAGTATCTGGTAACTAATATTATAAATCCATCTATCTCTCCATCCTTGTTATATAACCTTTATTTTGAACGCTGGAATATTATGCAGATATCGGCATAATTCCCCATATGCCGATATTTTAGAAATGCCGATTTTTAACTTTCTGAAATATTGGATTTATAGGACTTTATAAATGTATCGGCATTTCTTACTATAGAGGTGTAACCAGTCACCACTATAGAAAGGAGGCCATGTATGATAAAAGCCTACCCGCTACTAAAACCATTAACTGCTCAGCTCATGGAGGAGATTAGAGCCTACGGGATACTGGAAGTGTCTTTAGAACAGTATCAGATTGTTTGTAACTCAATAGTACGCTTTGCCCAGTCATTACAGGTTGATTCCTACAGTCCAGAGTTGATGGATTCCTACAAGGACAATCTTGACACAAGGTGCTCTTCTGGTGAGATATGCAGGGAATATCATCGATTCCAACTGCGCGTTATGCGTATGCTGTCCTCGCTTGCGGAAAGAGGCATCGTTGATTTTTCGAGCACTAAATCTCATCCGCGCAAATACATTGTATCCGACGAGACAAATAACCTTGTTGAAATGATACTCGACAGTTACCCTGTCAGTCCTGCAACAAAAAACGATCTCCGGGCTCCCACCAGACATTTTCTGTGGTACGCTGAACAGATCGGGATAAAGCCACAATTCATTGATGACACTATAGTCATGTCATTTCTGATTGACGAAGTACCGGCTTCGAACGGAGGCAGTACCGGACGTACGTTAAGGTGTGTAAAGTATGCCACGGAATACCTTCGGACTCATGGGAACTATTGCCTGCAACGTGATTATACTCTCCTGAAGCTGAAAAATGATCACCGGCGTATTATTCCGGGGTATTCTGAAGAAGAGATTTCGGGAATAGCCCAGGCGGCTGATACAGACAGCATCATTGGAAAGAGGGATTTTGCGATCATACTTGTTGCATACTGCACAGGGCTTCGCGGAATCGACATCATAGGCATCAAGTTATCAGACATAGACTGGCATAATCACAAAGTGTCAGTAGTACAGTCAAAAACTCATACACCAATCGTATCTGAACTAAACGGTGTCACCTTGAATGCCCTTGCTGACTATATCCTCGACTGGCGTCCTAAATGCGATATTCCTGAGGTTTTTCTAACAGTAAAGGCTCCGTATCGAAGACTGTCAAAGGGATTTGGCAGCATGATTGACAAGTATTGTGAAAAAGCAGGAGTATCCAAAATCGCATTTAGGGGATTTCATAGTTTACGACGTTCCTTTGAAACAGTTATGGTGTCAAAAGGAGTTCCTATTGAAACTGCGTCCCAGATGATGGGACACAAATCCATTACCGAGGATAAACCGTACCTCTCACACGATACGCACCAGATATCATTCGTGGCAATGGATTTTTCGGATGTGCCTATTACCAGCGGGTTCTATTTTGGACATACAGAAAGCGCCAGATCCGTGGAGGGAGGTGCTGGAACATGACCCTTGACAAAAAACTCAATGACGCATTTGAGGAGATGATGAAATATCGTCAGTCCATTGGATATGCCACCGCCACATATAGGAGTTCGGTTCCTCCATTTATAAACTTTTGTGTAAAGAACCATCCCCTGTCTGCCCGTATTACCCAGGAAATGGTAGACGAGTGGCTTGCTTATTATCCTTACACTGTCAACAGCAAAGCCGCCTTCATCTCTCTTCTGCGGGAGTACACGAAATATCTGAACTTCCTTGGATATGATGATTACATACCGGATGACGACTATGTAGTAAAACGCATAGCCTTCAATCCGTATTTATTTACGGATGATGAACTCTTCGGGTTATTTAAAACGATTGACTCATATATTGGCAAAACCTGTGGGAAAAGATATCAGCCAGAAGTTGTACTTCCTGTGTATAGCCGGTTGCTTTACTGCTGCGGTCTTCGCCCACAGGAACCACCTGCGATACGAACAGAGGATGTAAATCTGGTTACAGGAGATGTTTATATACGACAGTCTAAGAGGCACAAGGACCGGCACATCATTATGTCAGAGGATATGCGTGCCCTCTGTCAGAAATACGATTACGTAGCAGGAAAGAGGCAATGGTTCTTTCAAAAATGGGACGGCACACCATATGAAACATCGTGGTATAACCAGGTATGGAGAAACCTGATCTCAAAGAGCGGTATTTTATGGAAGGGTACTCCAAGACCTTATGATCTGCGGCATGCTTTTGCTTCGCGTAATATAATCCGCTGGATAAACAACGGGAAGGACGTGATGGAATTATTGCCGTACCTTTCGGCATATATGGGACATTCAGAACTCACATCAACGCTTTATTATATCCACCTTCTTCCAGAGAATCTGCGCAAGTCCAAAGCTGTAGATTGGGATCTCCTTTCTCAGGTTTATGGAAAGGGGGTGCCGGAAGATGAGGATTAAAGCTAAGGATCCACGTCTTGTATCGCTTATGGGTGAATTTATGCGAACCTACCTTCCATGTGTCAGGAATCGCGATGAAGACACAATCGCCTCGTACAGATATAGCATAAATCTGTTCGTGACATATCTTGAGTCCGAACAAAAGGTGACTGTCCTGACGATGCAGTCATCTGACTTCAGCCAGAAAAACATAGCAGGATTCATGACTTGGCTGAAATCTGAACGCAATAACGTGGCACCGACCATAAACCATCGCCTGTCAGACCTGCGGGGGTTCTGCAAGTATCTTTATAAAAAGAACGCTATCTCTCTTGCTGAGTATGAAGCAATCCGTGAGATAAGCGATGTTGATGATGAAAGAGTCATATATTTTACATGGCTTTCAGTTAATGATGTGCACCTGGTTCTTAAAAGTACGGCTGGCAATCGTGAAGCTATAAGAGATCGTTTTCTCCTGTCGCTTCTGTATGAAAGTGGTGCGCGGATAAACGAGGTATTGTCACTAAAACTCCTTGATGTTAAAGCGACATCCAATAGAGAGGCTGATGTGCATTTCTACGGAAAAGGAAAGAAACATAGGATCACACCTTTATCCAGGGAAATATGGAAGCAGTTTGAAGATTACTGTGAAAAATACCATCCAGACAAAACTTCAGAGGATCTATTGTTTTATTCTTTCCGAAATGGCCGGAGAAACAAAATGTCCAGTGATAATGTCAGCCGTATACTTGCAGGATGTGAAGAAGAGGTTCGCAAAAGTAATCCAGACCTAGTCCATCTGCATTCACATCTCTTCAGAAGGACGAGGGCAATGCACCTGTATCAGGCGGGAGTGCCACTCCCTACTATATCTGAATGGCTTGGTCATTCGAATATAGAAACGACTCGTTTCTACGCAAAGGTTACTGAAGAAATGAAGAGGGAAGCACTGCATAAGCTTGGCGATAGTAACCGTTCTATCTTTAAGGATGATGTGGTGTTCAAGTATGCCAATGACGAAGATACTATCAAACGGCTTTGTGGATTGAAATAAATGCCGATAGTTTATTACCGTGCCTGACATCGGGTCAGGCATGGAATCTTATAGAAAATTTATCGGCATTTCTAAAATATCGGCATATGGAATAT